>Ga0214543_1013244_pt1 | contig 10480 bp, 4 predicted proteins | sample CNSS2metaG_FD_160094 | JGI IMG/M metagenome (GOLD analysis project Ga0214543, IMG submission 160094) | Root nodule microbial communities from cowpea collected in UCLA plant growth center, Los Angeles, California, USA - CNSS2 | ecosystem: Host-associated > Plants > Roots > Nodule | place: USA...
CATGCATTCTAAGTGAATCTGTACTTGATTTTTGGTCATTTCTTTAGGCTCTTTGTGTGTTTTTTTTTCTTTGACTAAAAATTATTGTAAGGTTTGAGGTTTATTCACTTGCAACTCCAAAACAGTTTTGCTAAACCTAGAATGATTTTGTTATGGCACGGTGGAAAATTTGGCATCAAAACTATTCAACAATTTATGTTCTATCATTAAAAAATGAACTTTAATAAGTTTAATCTAATCTTATAAAATATGTTTATAAGGTAAGGTTTACATCTACTTATGTATTCATTTTATTTATAATTGATATGTGATCTTCAATATCGACTAGAAATAAAATGAGTAGTTTTCTATATATAAGTTTGGGTATTATGGTTTAATTATTCATTTGGTCTATGTTTTTATTAAAAAATGTCAAGTTGATCATCTATTTTTTTTTTAGTGTGGTTCGATTTGTAAAAATTGTTATAATTTGGTCTTAATTTTTGAAAAATAGATATAATTTGATCATTTCTATTAAATTTCTTAGAACAGATAAAAGAATTTCATCAAAATTGAAGTTATTAATAAGAATATTATTTTTTGTTGGTGTAATTAACATAATCTTAATGTTAAATCTGATAAAAAATCATTGATTCATCTCAGGAAATTGAATGAAAAGAACGAAATTGCATCAATTTTAAAAAATCATGACCAAATCACAACAATTTTCACAAATCAATACCAAATTAAAATTAAAAAAAAATCTGAGAACCAACTTATTTCTAAACAAAATAAGATACTAAACAAGTAATTAAACCTATTATTATATTATAATCACGCCTGTGTACTTCCTTTGTCCTAAAAATGAATTTAGTTATAGTCTAATGGGGCTCTTTATCAAAACCGCAATATTTATTATATTTTTTTTATGGATATGCATTGTATTCAATATATTTTAGAATGATACCATACTTTTATAGTTAATTTTTTTAACAAGTAGTATTTGTAATAAATAGTATAAGAATAGATAATAACTCTTAAGTAAGATTCCTCTAGACAAGTATATCTCTTAATTTTTATTTTAAAATTATTCAGTAACTTTATTCGTCTTTATAGATATCATTTTAATTATGCTTCCTACATTTCTATTTATAAGACTTAATTGCGTAAATTATTATACTTATAAAAATATTAATTTAATTAATAACAATAAATATGTCAGAAGTTTATATTTTTTTCCCTAAAAATATGATTATTACATTTATTTTTGAGCAATTATTTTATAATACAATTATAAACAGCGTCCTATAAAAACAGCATATTATTTTCAATTTAGGTGTTGTATATAAAAATGAAAGAGTATTAAATTTCAATTTCTTTCCTGATGAGGTATCCAGACGTGAGATTCCCGATGTGGGAAGCTTCTGACATTTGTGAGTCTGCAAATATGAAGGAATGTATGCATTTATACTGCAAAAGTGCAAACTGACAGAAAAAATGAAAATTGATTCTTTCAAAACAAATTGATTTTATTTATGTGAGTTCTTTAATTATATTTCTAACAAATGATGTAGGTAGAACTTCTCAAGAAGTGATAATTCTCTGAGAAAAACCTTTTTAATTTATTATTTTGTTTTGTCCCTCTTCCTTTAATAAATATTTTCTTTTTCACTTGATTTTGCTCCAAAACGTTTTCTAAATAATATAAACATAAACTCTTTTTATATGTAAATTGTAAACCATTATTATGATTTCAATTCACTTCAACTCAAATAATATATATAATGTAGCCATAAAATTATTGTAGGGGAGAAAAACTTGAATAGTTCATGAGTTCGTTGTTTCTTGTAATACCTTAATATTAAAAACTTTTCCAAAGAGAATTTCGAAAGCTTTACAAAGGAAGAAGTGATTAAAAAAACGTAATATTTAAACGAGAGAACACAATCACAAGCGTCTAAAAATAACTTTATGCAAGTTTTTTTGGTTGTGTAACAACATTCTTGGTTTTCCGAACCAGTCAAAGAACAAAAACAGCATATTCCAAACCATGTTCCTTCCAAGAAACGAAGGGCAGAGAGTTAGGTTAAAAAACGCGTAACTCTCAAGAGTGTTGAACATCTTTCACTTCCAATTTCGATCACAAAATTATTGATTGAAAATGAAAATACGAAAAGCCCAGAAACTCCTGAAGCATATTTGTGGGGGCAGTTTCTTAAATGTACCAAAACGAACGATGGAACCATTGGCCAACACAGGAGCATGGACAATGCCAAAAATAGCAAAATCTATTCAAATGGAGCAAAGTGATAGCGAATATAATAACCCCAGATCCATACCTCTTATCGAGCAAGAGACAGAGATCTGTCACAAACAATGATGTGTTTCATTAATTACTGCTACATAAATACAGTTAGGTACGTGGAAAAGAAACATTAAACTCAGATTACATAACGAGAAATGGGGTGTTGAAGGAAGAACTAGAAAGAAAATGAAAGAGGAAGAAACAATTGATATATGTACGTATGTAATTGAATTGAAACATATGTGTATATATATATTTGGGAAGATGGCTAGAAAAGAGGTTGGTTGGTTGATGTTGTTGTTGTTGTTGGAAGGTTGGGTTTGCGTAGGACGAAGATAGAAGCCAGATCGTGGGACACTGAGAAGAAGGGTTGTGATGATGGTGGGTCTGAATTGTGTCTTGGAGGCACTCGTCGTGGTTTCTTTGGAGCTGGAGGGCACAGCAATGGGGTCCTTAGTTTTTGGGACGGCGATGTGGGTGTGTGGCACTCTTCTACGACATCCTCGTTCAGCATCTCCATTGTTGTTCCTAGGTCGTGTTTCAAGGTCCTGGTTGTTGGAACCACGGTTCGTATGGGCGTAATTGGCCGAAATTCTTCCAAGATTTGGAGACCCATTTGCTTCAAAAATGGAAATACGAAGGAAATGTATTCACTTTGGCTGGGAAATTGAAGAAATTGAAGAAAAAGAGAGAGAGAGAGAGAGAGAGAGAGAGAGAATGTGATGATGATGATGATGAGAGGTGATGAAAGAGAGATAGATATATGAGAGAGAGAGAGAGTGGAGTATGGAGATGTGGTGTGGGGTTACACATGCAATGATAAAGACGAAAATGGGAACTGGAAAAGAGTGAAAATTGCAAAAAGGGAACAAAAGTGACAAAACTGAAAAAAGGAAAAAGGGAAAAAGGAAAAAAAAAGTATGTTATACCAAACAACAAGGCGTGTTGCCATTGTGACTTTGTATGCTTCTCCATGTCAAGTTATTCACACAACCAAAACACTTCAAAGTGGAGATAAAATTTAAGAAATTTTCAAAATTTTTATAATTTTTTTGTTTTTGCAATTTTAGTCCTTTAATTTCTAAAAATTCATAATTTTGGTATCTAAATTTTTTATTTGATTTTGTTTCTTTAATTTTAAATTGTTTGTAAGTTTAATTATATGTACTTTTTTTTACTTTGGATAAAACACGGCAAGATTAAGAAAAAAACACTTCATGTTCAAGAGTACTTCTTTGCGGAATTGAAAAGGTAGAAATATGTTTTTAGAATTGAAAAAATCAAAAATTGTTTAAAAAAAGTTCAGTATAAAAGGTTAAAATTGCGAGAGAGAGAAAATATTCATGTTCTTAAACATTTTTATTGACAAACACAATATTTTTATTGCCAAACACAATAATCAATCTCTACAAAATGTTTCATCTCAAGAAATATTTTGACATAAATAAAATGTTATTATGTTTGAATAAAACTGTCTCTGGTGGAAAATATTTGTAGTCCATAAAAAACATTTTTTTTTAAAACTCATAATAGTTTTGATCTATGTTAGAGACTAATTCTTTGCCATGATGAATTCAAAGATTCACTCTCACACAACAAGTATTCTTATATAAACTGCCATAAAATTAAACTGTTAACTATATATTTAAAATAAAAACATAATTATCCCTAATTCTTGAGCTGGCTCTGTGAGGTCCATCATATATGAGCCATAATTGGTTCAATTCTTTTTAGGCCTCATGTTTTAAAATGAAGTTTGACAGATCTAGTGGCACACAGTGATAATTATTTTTAAACTGTGATTATTATGTTCCTAATGTGATGGTTTTTGAGGTGAAATGTTTATAATTAGTATTATAAGAAAAAGTTAAAAGGAACACACAACACAACCTTGTTTGATGACTTCATCTGACACAGAGTCACATGATTGCTTAGCTGCTGTTCATGTGGTGGCTTTGTCTTTCTTCCTCACTCAAACTCTTCTTTTCTTCTCATGCTTCGCTGTTCATGTTTCATTCAACCACCTTTTTTTCTCTCACTAATTTCAAGTCAACTTACTATTGCTTTTCACGTTCTTCTCTCTTCACTTTTTTTTCTTATTTCTTTTTCACTTCTCCATCACACCCACATATGCATGGATCACAATAACTAATAGAAAATAGAATATTTACTAAAGCTAATTATCGTATTTTACTTTATATTTTCATTGCTTGATTGTAGTTTCTTATGAAAAGACATCTCATTGGATTAAGAGAAAAAAAAATAGTATGTAGATGTAAAGCAATTTTATTTCACTTTTTCATCAATAAAATATTAATTTGTGCATTAAAAGATAATTTTTTGTCATGTCTTTTTTAATTTGTTAAGTTCTTCATACATTGTGTAATTTTTTTTTTCATTAAAACAATTACATCTTCCCTTTAAAAATAGTATACAAATTGGTTTTTTAGTCTATGTATTAATATTTTTTTACTGGTGAAACACAACAAAGTAATAAACTTTACTTCTAAGACAATAAAGTGTAGAAATTTTCTTTTAAAAATAGTATAATTCTTTTAGGGTTAAATATGTTTTTGGTCCCTCAAGTTTCAGTGAATTTTGGAATTAGTTCATCTTCAAAACTTTATACCAATTTAGTCTTTTATCTTTAGAAATGCGTGTATTTAGTCCTTCTTACCAAATTTTGTTAAGTTTATTTAACATTTTAAACGCATTTTATGATAATATTTGAGTTAACATTGAAGCGAAAATGTGTCAAACGGTGTAAACAATTCAAATACTTTCATGAAATGCGCTTGAAACGTCAGATAAACTTAACAAAATTTGGTTAAAAAGACTAAATTCACGCATTTTTAAAAATGAATAACTAAATTGGTCAAAAGTTTTGAAGATGGATTAATTCTAAATTTCACCGAAACTTGAAGGATCAAAAACATATTTAACCTTTTCTTAAAGTATATATAAGTTCTGGTGGAACACACTGTGAAACAATATATATGAAGTAAATTTATAACTTTTGAGTGATTGTTTTATATTGGTCCACTTAAAATTATAACATGGTATGTGTATCTATCCGGGATCAGCTGCATCACTTAAATTCTTAAATATTAAGATTTTGTGTTCAACTACTCTTTATTATATAAGATTGGTTGATTAGTGAATTTTTAACTCTCAATTATCAAGGTGTATATGAACTTAGTTTCAAGATGTTGAAAGTGGGGTACGAAAGGGTTTTTTTTTTTATTGCGATGAATATGTTGTTTGATTCAAAAGCGTCAACCCATGCACCTTGGAATAATAGTTTTGTTTTCACATGAAAAGATGAATAAATAATAAACAAAAGAAAAGAAAAACAAAATTATAAAAAATAAATATGGATAGGTGAATAAAAACATCGTTATTGGGTTTAAAATAAACCTGTGCAAGTCAACTAAACTGCATAACAAATCCCAAAGATAATCATAGACATGTTTTTTAAGCATTTATTTAAGGTATTATTAGGATAATCATAGGTGCATCGAATCAATCAGATATGATTAACTACGTACGTTTACTACTGCACTGGTAATTGACTAATTTGGTAAAATCGTAGCAGCAGATCAACCTTGGTAACAACGTTTCTCGTTATTCCTTTCCCTTTTTTTTTCATTTTTTTCATTTTTTTCTGCTAACATATTGTTTTGTGTTTCATAAGAACTACATTTCTTTTCATATATATTTTTTTTCTAAAACACAATCTCATCATACTAATGTCATGCATAATGTTAATAATAATCATTCATGATACTTTCAAATAAATAAATATTCATAGAAATATATGTTATTTAATAATTAACACGTATAAATTATACGTCTTTTTTTATATATGTAAAGATTATATTATCCTCTCATTTTATGTTAAAATTCACGCTCTCTTTTCTTGATTATTAATTGCTTATAAATCACTGCACAAAAATTAGTGTATATGTGTGTGTATATTCATCATAAAACTCTCTCTTCAATTTATCACTAGACATTGGAAGTATTACATAACATAATATATAGTTGAGTGGAAGTATAAGGTATCTAGCTAGGTATCTTTGCATTATATTCCTTGCAGCCAAAGATTAGTGTTGACTACCAATATATATAATTCAAACTATATAGGAGCTTTGCTTTAGATCCAAACCAAGTAATCATATGCTGTATTAATAAACAAAAGCTGCTTAACTCACATGAACATGTTTCTTAAACCATAGTTTTATAGTGACAGAAACTGTCATCATATTATAATATATATGTCTTTAGACGTCAAGACATATGAAAGGCTATACTTCCTCTGGTGAAGGCATGGAGTAGTACTGCTTCTTCAAGTTTATGAGTAAAGAGAGATATTGATATGTTTTTGGCTTATTTTTTTAATGAATATTTAAAATGAAGTTAAGCTAAATTTATGATTAAATTAAGTGTTTTTTTTTTGTATGTTTATGAAATTATTAAGGAAATCATTTTTATCTTTCCATGTATATTTGTAGGCCTGCCATGTATAGAAATGAAGTCGTGGCTTCAATATTTTTCAATAGATATGCATGAGATAAAAGTCTAAAAGAAGAAATTCATGTATAATTGAGAAGAAAATTTGTAATAAAATTAAACTCTAACTAAGACATTAACTACTACATATTCACTAACACGAAAAAAAAAATCTTTTACGTCCAACACTTTTGGATTTTCACGTTTGGTTCAAATCAGATGTAGAATTGAGAGGCGTAAATTTATGTTTGTCAAAAACATATAACGTCTGGTGCAAACAACTAGAAGTGAATTTACATGAAAAAAGGGTGTTTTGGGAGGTCTCTTGTCGCACACCACCGTAGATGGTGATTCACGCAGCCACTGCAGTTCAAAAGAGACTCACCGTCACGTTGCTGCTACCGTTGGAGACCACATTGTCCTTCGCCATCGCACACAGCTGCTGCAAATTGGAGGGTTTCAAGCTTTCGAAAAATGAAAATGGATGCAAACAAACATGAGGGCAAACGCAAAATGGAAACAAACGAGAAACATACATTTGGTAGGTTTGATGTCGTCACCTCTTTCGAGCACTCGTGCACAGAGATGGAAACATTGAAGAAGAGCATCTGAAATAAAATATTTAACGTTTATATATGGTGTGCCAAGTTCATATATAAATATCACAATTTATGTCTGACTGTGTATAGTTAGATGTAAATTTATGTTTGGTTCGACTCAAACTTACAAACTTTATGCAAATCAAATGTAAATTTACGTCTAATTGTATATAGTCAGACGTAAATCATAATATTTACATCTAACCTTGGGGCGCCAGACATAAATATTGATTACTAATTTACAAGTATATCACATGTAACATCTTAGACGAATATTACTTAATAAAATAAAAATATAATTGAAATTAAATTCAAGTGTTTGATATTATTCTTAAAACGAGAGAAAATTTGAAAATTATTTTTAAGAGGAACTAATTACAATTTCTTAAGAGATCATAAAAACATATTTAATCTAAAAATTTATAAGTGAAAAGATTTGTCATCTTTAAATTTGGATCTTTAAATTAAAAATAATCTATTATATGTTTTCGATAAAGAATGCACACAAATTCAGAATATAGAATTTAACATTGACCCGATATAACTTAAATAAATATAAATATTAAATATACGTAAAATTAACATTTGACCGAAATTAATATTTAGAAATTAAATTAATATTTTTTTATAGACTAATAATTATTATATTTGTTCTTCTTCGTGTCACCGACTATGACTTTGTACTTAATTCATTTATTATTTCATTCATTTAACGCCAGCTTAACTAATACTATGTTATAATAAATAAATAATTTTTATAATTTTTGAGTCCCTTAGGACAACTTTACATTTTTATAATAAATCAATATTAAAATTACAGCATTTCTTATAGTGTAGGTTTAGCCACTCGTATTTATTTTATAAAAATATATATATATATATATATATATATATATATATATATATATATATATATTAATTAGATCAAAAGTTAAGTTGAGTTGAATTTGAAAAGGAAAAACTAATTTAAATTAACTTTAGAACTAGTTGTAGTTTAAGATTAATTTTACTTTTAGTTGGATCTGAAAAAGAATGTTAAACATATTTACAAGGGTTAAATATATTTTTATAGATGAACTTTGACGTAAAATTGGAATTATTTTTGTCTAAAATTTTGTATATTTTTGTCTTCAAACTTAAAAAAATGAATGTATATAGTATTTTTAACCTAATTGTGTCAATTTTTTTATTGCGTGTCAAACGTGTTTTTGAGTTAACATTTAAGTAGAATGTGTCAAACGGTTAAACAACTCAAATGCTAGTATCAGGTGTGTTTGACACGTAATTTTTTTTTTAACATAATAATGCTAGCATCAAGATAGCTATTTTTTGAATTTTCATACAGATGCAATACTTGATTTTTAACTTAAGCAAACAAAAAAAAAATGTATATGAAGATCCCTTACCGTATCTCAAAGCAAGTGTTTTATTTTCAGTACACAAAATCATTAATGTAAGATATTTCGTATTGCACTATAGGTAATAAACAAAGGGGTCCCAAAATTTAGTGAATTATTTATGAAGTTGAGGTACTCTTGGATCATAGTGAGCTTCTATTACTATTTTTTTTTCCAACACTTATATTATGTTATCAAGTGTCGGTGAATAACACTACACCATAGATATGAAGTTCTTAGGTTCAGCTGGAAGTTCATGAATCAGGAGACAACAGTTAGTTAATGCCTTAATAAATGGTTATTTTGGAATGGAAAAAGAAAGCAGCTACTATAGTATAGTATTTAATATACATGTATTATTGTTATTGATATTGTTACTATTAATCAACTCATTAATGTAACCTAGATTGAATGGATTGGTCATAGCTGGCATAAATTATTAGCACGATTTCTTTATATTGTGCCTATGCTCTGTCTCTGTCAAATCAAACTGCTTTTACTTAGGCTTCTTTCAAAGGAAATAACTTAACCTCTTCTGCACAGTTTTCAGATTCTGAGTTCTGGTGTTCAATCAATTTGGTCAGAAGTTTAAGATATGGTGGTGATGTATCTTCAAGTAAACCAAATCCTCTTATTCAATTAATTGTTTTATTCATCTATCTTATTGTTAAAACTTTAAGATAAAAATCTCACATAGAATAGAATTAAAAAATTTGAGTGATATATAAGAAAAACAAGAATCGTTTTGAAGTTTTATATTGAATATGACGTCAAATCTCTTATATAAATAACTCATATTTTAGTTGTGATCAATTTCTCCTATTTATCCCAATACACAATTGCAGTAGAGGTATTAGAGTTAATAATTTGTGAACTTAAATAGAAATAAATATATTTTGTTAGAAATACAAACACGATGAAAGTCTCACATTGATTAAAAATAAAAAATAAAAAATTAATAATATATAAGAAAAATAAAATTCATAAACATTAAGTAGTAAAGTTTTATATTTGATGTTATATCAAGTTTCTTATATAAATAAGGATTAAATATGTTTTTGGTCTCTTAAGTTTTAGTGAATTTTGAAATTAGTCTCTTTTTCGAAATTTTATACCAATTTAGTCCTTTATCTTTAGAAATGCGTGAATTTAGTCATTCTTACCAAATTTTGTTAAGTTTATTTGACAATTTAAACGCATTTTATGATAATATTTGAGTTAACATTGAAGCGAAAATGTGTCAAACGGTGTAAACAATTCAAATACTATCATGAAATATGTTTGAAACGTCATATAAACTTAACAAAATTTGCGGCATCCAGGGGTCGCGGACCGACCATAGAACCCTGTTCAAAAAGCGGAACGCATTAGCTATCCGCTCTCAGGTTGGACAGTAAGGGTCAGAGAAGGGCAATCACTCATTCTTAAAAACCAGTATTCTTAAGAGCAAAGAGTTGGGCGGAAAAAAAAAAGGGCGGGGGAAGCTCTCCGTTCCCGGTTCTCCTGTAGCTGGATCCTCCGGAACCACAAGAATCCTTAGTTAGAATGGGATTCCAACTCAACACCTTTTGATATTTTGAGAAGAGTTGCTCTTTGGAGAGCACAGTACGATGAAAGTTGTGAGCTGTGTTCGGGGGGGAGTTATTGTCTATCGTTGGCCTCTATGGTAGAATCAGTCGGGGCCTGAG
>Ga0214543_1013248_pt1 | contig 10477 bp, 4 predicted proteins | sample CNSS2metaG_FD_160094 | JGI IMG/M metagenome (GOLD analysis project Ga0214543, IMG submission 160094) | Root nodule microbial communities from cowpea collected in UCLA plant growth center, Los Angeles, California, USA - CNSS2 | ecosystem: Host-associated > Plants > Roots > Nodule | place: USA...
TCAAACTAAAGAAATGCAAAACAAAGATAAAGATGATGGAATAGAAGACTCCCCTCTAGACATGCTTCTAGTGATCCTTCTTGAGGGAGCTTCTAAGGAGGTGGTGGTGGTGGTCACGCCTTCATCACCCGACAGCGCCAAGTAGTCTGTCAAGCAGTCTAGAACACGAGTTAACCTAGGGAAGTGAGTGTTGTGCTAGGAGGTTTTGGATGTAGTGATGGATTATGCGAGGGATTCTACATAGCTTTGGATGAAGGTCTTAATGCGATGCTTTGTTAAGGCCTGGTTTTGGAAGTCCAATGAAGTGTGCGAGATCGTGGCTCGAACGAATGGGTTCCGGAAGATTTCCCTCCTCGGTGTTATTCGACGAGTTTGGTAGTCTTAGGACAAATACAGACTGTGGTTCGTATTGGGGAACTCCACTTGGTATCGTGAATCGTGGTCGTGGCAAATTTTTTCTCGCGTGTGGACTATTAGGTGGTGGCCTGTAGTCGGAGGGGCGAGTAGACACTCGTGGCAGCAAAGATCGATCAATGTAATCATCAAAGGGTGTAGAATCAAGAGTCGTCCATAGGAAGATTTGGAAGTCGAGGATTAAGGATTATGGCTTATGAGTCTTAGGAAAAGCAACGCTCTTACCAGGTTTTGGTGAACAGGTAAGGGTAGTGCTCTTGCCGTGTTTTGGTGAGCAAGCAATGGTTGTGGCTTGTAAGTCCTAAGGAAAGTAATGCTTTACCGGGTTTTAGTGAACAGGTAAGAGTTGTTGCTTGTTCTTCCTAGGAGGCGTTAGGGCGTAGGAAATGAAACTGGTTGGTTATGAGAGAATAATATATTATGTGATGAGACTTTGGAGTATTAGAACTGTTGGAATATTGTATGGTTATTTATTGTATTGTTTAGTGAAGTTTTATTTTGTTTAGCTCACCCTATCTGCTTGTGTTTGGCGATGATCGTGTAATGCGTTACACGGGAGCACATGATGTTGCAAGTGGTGCTGGTGAAGCATAGATTCAGAGAGAGGCTAGCTTGGGGAAAAGCCTTTATGATTTTAAAAGTTTTGTAATCATTTATCTTACCAGACTCGGAATTTGTAATCGACGATTATAATTTGTGGATTTTGGTTTATTACGGTATAATAAATATTTTAAATTTTCTCACGTTTTGGGAAAAGGAATTATCGTAAATGTGATTTTATACTTATTTCCTATTTTAATTATTTAAATTAGTAATATCCGACCGAGACATTACACATATTTTATCTTTCAAAATGTGAAAGCTAATAAATACAAGCTCATTACAACATAGTCTTCCATTTTAATCAAATTCAAGTAGAAAATTCAATCTCATCAATTCTGAAGCAAGGAAATTAAAATATAATCCACTGAAACAAAATTTAATTGGTCTCCACATTTTTTATTTTCTAAAATAATAAATTAAAAGAAGATAATAAGAAATAGTGTACAAAGAGAAAGTGATATTGTTGTCGTTAAACGATCAAATTACCACTACTTAACTATAACAACTTCAGTATTGCCAAGTTAGTAGTGATCAAACTAGATAGGGTTAGACTAACCCTAAGTCGTCTCTCAATGAATACGTAATTGATTTCCAATATTTGATTCTTATAAAAAACTATCCTAATGTAATTAAACCTAGTAACTACGAAAATATAGGGTTTTGATATGCAAAAGAATGAATGTCACGGAAATAAATGATTGTAAACACAAAATAGTAAATAGGTCAATTCCACTGCTTTTTCAAAATAGGATTCTTCATCGGTTATCTAAAGATTATTGTTAAATTAATTATTGTTGTTGATTTATAAATCAATCAATGTAAAGTCTAAATTCATTTGTTGGCATTCTCACTTTTAATCTAAGTACAGTGTCAATTAAAAGTGAGAATTTTTAGATTATCCATAGTAAATTCAATCAAAGTACAATCTCAATTAAATTTTACTATGCCTAATCATGTCTATTCCTTTGTTTTCTCAACAAATAGAAAACTTAATTAATCAAAGTAAAGTGTTGACTAATTTTAGTTAACGTGATTACCTTTCATCAAAGTAAAGTCTCAATTATTGGTAAAAACTTATTTAATCACATAAAAGTTTCTAAATAAAATCAAAGTAAAGTCTCATTTGAATTTAAAAAACCTTTAACTCATGATTAGCATGCATGTAGATTTAAAATCATTATTTTCTATTCAATTAAAAAGCAAAGGACATAGATAAACAAAAACCACAACAATAATAAAAAGAAAAAATACATTAATTCATCTAACATCAGAATCCAGTTATGAAATTACAGTGGAATCAACCTTAAAAGCTTAGCTCTCCATGGATTGGATGGAATACATGATAAATGATGAATGAAAGAAAAAATAAAAGGGATGGAAGAACGATAGATGTGGTGGATGGATGGTAGCTGCCAAAACGAGAGAGTTACTAAGTGTTCTCCTTCTCCTCCCTTGGGTCTCTTTATATAAGCTTTGATTGGACTTGGACTTTATTTTTCAGTTGCTGAAATCTTTCATTTTTAATTAATAATTTAGCAACTTAATTGCTGTCCAATTTTCAATTCTGCCCCTCTTGTTTAACATTTGGGTTAAGTATGTTTTTAGTCCCTGAACTTTGACTCAAAATTGGAATTCGGCCCTGATCAAAACTTTGATAAACTTTGGTCCCTATACTTTAAAAATGAATGAATATAGTCATTTTAATCTAATTTTGTTAACTTTTTTTTACATTTCGAACACATTTCTCAGTAAATATTGAGTCGAGAATGTGTCAAACGGCGTAAACAACTCCAATATTTACTGAGAAATGCATTCGAAACTTAAAAAAGAGTTAACAAAATTGGGTTAAAAGGACTATATTCATTCATTTTTAAAGTTTAGGGACCAAAATTTATCAAAGTTTCAACGAGGGACGAATTCCAATTTTGGACCAAAGTTTAGGGACTAAAAACATACTTAACCTTTAACATTTTTTTGCAATATTGACCAGAATTTGACCGACTTTGACTATAACTTGTCTAGAGTTAACTGTTTGACCAGATTTTGACTCGTTGACCATTTGACTGTGCAATTCATGGAAGGTTGTTTGCGGCATCAATGGAAGCTTGTGGTTGCCGCTTCAAACGTGATAGAGAGCATTATTGTTGGCTTGTTGCAAATCCGATGGTGGCCGACGATGAGTTGTGCCGTGGTGGCTGCTCTGGTGTTGATGCATCATGATGGTGCAAATTTGTGGACTTCTCTAGCGCGATGATGGAACGCTACGTGGAGGCACTAGTTTCGTGATGAATGAAGCAAAAATGGGAATGGAACAATGTTGCATATCTATTTGAACGGATGCGTTTTCCAGGTGCAGCGAGGTCGCATTGTGCTACTGTTACAGTTCGAAGATGGCGGTGTTGGTCAATGATCTCGTTGCTACCATGGAAACGGTGTTGCAGCAGATGCATGGTTTTTGCTCTATGGATGCATCATTCTGCAAACGTGTGAAAATTTTCATTTCTGGTGGCAGAGATGAAGCTCCAGGTTGTGCGCATGGAAATGCTACTTCATTTTGTTCATGTTGCAATGGTATGGGCGCCATTCTTGCTTTTCCCGCTGGATGTCCTTTTCTCCGGCATGGTGGCTCAGGCGAGGTTGACGGTGGTGGCAGATTTGGGCTATGGTTTTAGGTTTGTGGGGGAGAGATGGAGGGTTGAAGATGATGAGGTGGCAGTGTGTGATTGGCCAATTTAGTTAGTGGAGGATTATGACACGTGTCATCATGTGGTTGGACAAATTTAGAAGATGAGGATTGCCATATGGCATGATCTGGTCGAGTGGAATTTAAGTGGTAGTAGGGGTTCAACTTAGTAAAAACTAGAGGTGATAACAGGTTTTTAGGTGGTCCATTTGAAATAGGGAAGTGTATATGTAGTTTAGGGGATGCAGAAGAGATTTTTCCAAAACTAGCTAATTTCAGCCTTATTTAAAGGTGGTTTGTAACTTCAATCAATTTATTTTTCTACCTTAAATGAGCTTAATCTTAACTTCAGTTGCATTAACAAACATTAAAATATCCAAAAATAATTTATGCAGCTAAAAATCACTTTTTAAGACATTTTTATCACACGACTTCAAATAGTCTAATTATCATAAAATTCAACTAAATTCCCCAAATTTAAACATTAAATAAGGGCAAAAATTTGAACTCATTAGAAAGGTATGCAACTTAAGATTGTTATGTGGCTTCATGAAAATGATAACTTCACAACAAATATGAAAATCTTAACATTTCATTACATTAATATTCTATATTGATAAACATTTCCACACCAACTTGAAGAATAAAATAAATAAATAAAATTATTCTACGTGTTAAAATTACATTCTACTTCCTCTTCAAAAAATAGGTTTTTAATTTATACATAAGTTATTGTAAGAAAACTTATGCACAACGTCACTTTTATCTTATTTCCTCTTTCTATTTTTCTCCGATAAGTACTTGAAAAGAAGTTTATATTGTGGTGCCTTTGTAAGTGCTTTTATCTCTATTCATGCGGGAACAATAACAGAATACAGGGAACACAAATCAAATCTTTCCCAATCTTTAACTCCTTAGGATGAATATGTCTCTGCTTCTCGGTTTGGGTATGTCTTCTTGTAGTATAGGCGGACTGGACGTTTTCGGGGTTACCTATGAAAAAGACTCTGACGATCAAGTCAGTAAGAGCTTTAAAAAGTCAAATCACAGAATTAATGAATTGCGTACCTTTAATTGTTGGGGTCCTCCTGTATTTATAGAATATTAATCATAGATTACTTGGCTTATGGGTTGGGCCACTATTAACCTCATTGAGTCTCTTTTGGGCTTATATGGGATCAACGCCCAAGCATTAGGCTTATGACTTGATTTCGTGAATGCAACTGTTATTTTCTAAGTTTAGAGTAGACGACCTTTGTTCATATGCTGCCTTGGTCGTTATGTATGTATACTCTTTTTGTGTAGTCAACTAACATTCTTTTTGTAAGGCTATAAGTTAGCGGTTGGAACCGGATAATTAGCCATACCGGTCATAACCGCCTAATATAGTACAATCTCATTCAGAATGCTCTATCACTATAATTTATAAATTAAGGAAAACAAGAGATAAAATTATCATCGATGGAAGTTGTAAAAAAATATATGTTTGAATTGGTACAGTACACATTAAAATGCACAATTCATAATTACATGCTACTGTAATTTCACCAACACATCTTTATAAAACAAGTAATATGAGTTTACTCTATATAAGTTAATTCATAAAAAAAAAACTATGATACCTTTCCTTTTAAAAAAATTAACATTCTTTATCGAAATAGAAAAGTAATTATAAAATAAAACTAAAGAAAAAACTATTTCTCTTCTTAATATTTTTTAAAAAAAACTAAAATAATAGAATATGTTTTTCATGAATATTGCTAAGGTTAAAAACTAAACGTATATTACTTTATGTACCAAATTAAATTCCGCTAATTCTCACTCTTTTTAAAACTCACTCCTTATATATTGCACACAAACCAAGCGAAATACAATGATAAACAAAAGGAAACGGTTCCAATTCTCGTACTATTATTTTTCAATTTGAATATAGATCTTTCATTTTTAACCAAATTGTTATAATTTTATCTTCTAAAATCTACCAATGATAGATAATACTAAGCACACTACTCCAATTATGCAATAAGGAGAAAGTGCTAAACAATGATTGCAACATCCCATTTAAATAAGAATGTAATTAAATGAAACATTGTAAGACCCACTTTTATTGAGTGTCCTAATGTTAAAGGTTGCCACACTGTTGGGCCTAAAGGGCTGGCCCATAGGGTGCCAAGGCCCCTAAAGCAGCCAAGGTCCCTCAATTGCAAGTCATTCTGAAAAATTAGTGCCCTAACTCACACATTTTCTCTCCACAGAACCTCTGCTAGGGTTTGGAGATCTACCCAAGTTCAAGTGAGCTCAACCTCCGTCTCCCGTTCACGTAAGTTAGTTTTCGAACCTAGCCTTTCTAAGTTGTTTTCGTGGTTTATGTCGGGACTCAATATGTGAATCCAATCTCCTTTATCGTGCCACTATTTCAGTTCATATATCTGTCCTTGGAGCTACTGGTTTCGTTGGCTTAAGAGTCAAAGTCCAATATTAGCCCTTTTCCAGGTAAGGGAAGCTAGGTTCTTTTTCGCGTTTTTGAAACATGTGATTTGTTTTCGTTTCTGTTTTATGCTTAAATGATTAGAAAACGTTAGTTTTGGTATATTTCTGAGTTAGGGGTTCAAATATTAATGAAACTGTGATGTTTGACGTCATTTCTCGTATTCTGATGCGTCGCACAGTTGCTGGGCGAGTTCCTTGGCTCGCTGGGCGACTGTGTATTTTTCTGATATGCACAGTTTTAGTAAAATTGACTTTCCCGACTTATTAACCGTTGGATTAAGCTCAAATTGTGACATGTGGTTCATAACATGCTATTTTATGGTTTGACCGGTTACATCGTCGATTAGATGTCTGTAGCTTGAGAAATGTGTCACGCATTACTGCAATGATTTTGGTTTCGTGATAATAAATTTTCTTGGGAATTTCGGTGTAAGAATAATGGTTTTTGGGTTGTGCTTGATTGTATGGAATTGCAAGTACTTAAACGTTGACACTCATCTATTTGGGATGAATACTATTTTGTGATATATGTATGTCTTGGTATGCATTTATAAAGTATGAGATGAATGAATTTGCATGAGTGATGTGATTCATGGACTGTGAATGATGAACTTGGATAAATCTTGGCATGCGATTTCAATGAAATGGTTGGTTATATATGTGGTCATGAATTCGGTATGAACAATAATGTTACATTGATGGCATGGTATTGGTATGAGGTGAAGTTCTATATCCCCGAATTGAGAAGAATGGGATGGTATGAAATCAACATGGAATATGAATGAGGATGAGTTACAAAGGATGGCGTGAGGTGTTAAATGCATGATCAATATTTGTTTGTTTGGAATGTGATTGGTATGTTGTTAGTACGTAAATCCATGAGTCTCTAGGTGAGACTTCCTGGTCGTACTTCAGTGATCGAGACGTAATTTCATGGCCCCTGTTAGTGGGTGTCCATGGTGGTGCCCCATCTATATAACTTGGTAAGGATTCAAGATAAGGATTTCATCTTGACACTCTAAGAGTTAGTTAGTCTCACTTAGAGCGGACTGACTCCTGTGGTGAGAGTAGCAGGAAGCCTAAAACTCATCAAGGGCTAACCTTATGTGTGAGGGAATTGATTCATTGTAATACTTGTAACACATAGCTCTGGGGTGAGCAGAGGTATCCACCACAAGTGCAAGCATCCGCGGAATCCGACCAGGTTATATGTATCTGGATGAGTCGAGTCGAGTCGAGTCGAGTGTATTGATTTGAAGGTCATAACACGCTTGGATGATCTGTGTATATTGGACTGTGAAAGTATATGAAATCTTTTTGGCTCTAGCTTACCCTTTGCTTGTTTGATTGCCTTGTATGTTGTTCTTCTACCTTTGCGATGATCATCAATTTATTTATGGGAGCACATGCGAGAGGTACTCGTGGTCAACAGGAGAGATGACTCCACTGCATAGTCTACTTGGGCTGGACTTCACGTTTTATTTGGGTTTTTCTTTAGGGCTAAGGCCCACGTATTGTATTGTCCCTAAAGCTTTATTTTGAATACTGGCTATCTCCTACTCCTTTTGGGTTGTAGGCATTGTAGTCAGCTTTAGTATTTTCTTTTAAGTACCTCTGTAAGAAGTGACCTTATACTCTGCAACTTGGCTCTTTATATTATCCGGGTGTAAGATTTCATTTAATTATGTTATTATTTAAATGAGATGTTACAATGCGTTATGATGGGCTACAAAGAGAGACTTTTTTTCATTTACCTTAAACATTATAACATTCTTTTATATTGAAAACAATTGAAAAGGTAGGTTTGATTAAGAACAAAAGCAATTATTAAAACTGAAATTAAAATAAAATTATGACACTGTCAATAATCCAATGACATAATTATTTAATACATAATCCATTAAAATTAAAATAAAACCATAATAAAAAGCATATAAGAAGTAAGAGTGAAGCACAATATCTGATTAAACATTTTCCCTCTCTTTCTGTCCATCAAAAATTTTTCCCTTCCAATTTGGTGTACTAAATAAGAACATTTGAAGTCCTTTTAATAATCGCAATTCTAAGACTTGATTTAATAAAATTGGTTTATAACAAAAAAAATTTCAATTACAAGAAATCTCGGTCGGGTCAAATTTAATTTAACTTCGGATTCAATCCAACTAAATTTAATAGGGCTTAGTCGAATTAGAATTATTTATATTTATGAGAAACCTAGAGTCATTAAGTTGAATCATGAAAAAGTTTATCATCTATTAACAGAAAAAAGAAATCAAAAATAAATATTTCCAATCCTTTTTAACTTTAAAAGGTAACAAAACTATTTATAATATTCATATGATAAGACAAGATATATTGCTTAGTAACAATCCAATTTTTAGCATTTTACCCATACAAATAAAAAAGCATTTACATAATTATAACACAACTATATCATGCAAAGTTATCTCACTATGAATAAAATTTCAAAAGTACTTAGCAGTTGAAATCAAAACTAATACATTATAATATAAGTTCTGCCTATTCAAAATTAGTTATTGGTCTATATCCTGATTTTAATTCTATTGATGGAGATATCATATGTATAAGTCATGAGAAAGAAAAAATATGCACACGAGATGTTTGATGAAAAATAACTAAAATATAGCTTTCATATTGATCTATTGAAAACTTGTTCAATATATAGAGTACAATATCCCATAATATAAGAGAAAAAATAAAATCTAATATATCATCATAATATATGAATATTTGATAATAAAAGAGAATAAAATATATGATATCTCCATCAATATAATTAAAATTAGGAGATATATGATATCTCTATATATCATTATAATACATGAATATTTGATAACAGTACAAGAGAATAACTATATGATATCTTCATCAATAAAATTAAAATCAGGAGATATATGATATCTCTAACAAAACACTAGTCCCACAGCTACTCCTTTGCCACATTTACATTATCATTTGTTCACACAAATTATCATCATGGTAGACGAATAATAATACCATTCATAAAATACCCAAGGTAAGCTATTTAAAACTTATAAGTTATAAATAAAAATAGAACAAGGCTACTAATTCATAAATCTGATTATTCACAAACAATGTCAAACCATCTATCATCCACATTCATGTTATCAAACTTTTACGAATCATTCAACATATATCATTACTGACACGACCTCCGAATGACTGATGTATTGACTAGCACTTTAAGATTTTGCACCTGTCATTGCTCAGTCACTCTTGCTTCACAAGAGCTATAGCTACAACATGTTCATACTTCTCCCAATCCATAGAGTATGACAGAGTGAATTTTATGTCTATTGAGCTCGACTTTTGCCGACACTCTAGACATGTTGAAAGTCCCACATCAACTAGAGATAAGACAAATTCACAATATATAAGAGGGTGCAATCCTCACCTTACAAGTTGGTTTTGTGGGGTTGAGTTAGACTTAAATTTCTCTTCTAACAAGACAATAATCTCCTTCGACTTTTACCTCGCTTACTATTATTATTATTTTTGTAAGCTTAAGTTTTCTTACCCTTCAATTTTTGTATAATGATATGTATACCTATATATGCATAAAAAATTTTGCAATGTACTCAATTGGTCCCTTCTATACCCATTACTCTATTCTAAATTATTAATTGACACAAAAATATGCATTTAAACTATACCATTAGGGGCTAATTGCTCAAACCTCAATCTCTTCAAACAATTTCTCACAACCGTTCTAAAGACACAAATAGAAATTTTGATTTAATGATTTGAATACACCTTTGCATTTATAAAAGATCAACAATTTTAAAGAGTTTGTTTTACACATGAAACACCCTTATAGTAACATGATGGTCAAACAAATTATCTCAAGAAAAAGAGCAAAATTAGAACTTACTCTATAACTGAAACTGATTGGTTGTCCTAGCTCTTAGGACCATATAGACGTGTTCAAATCTTCAAGAAGATAAGAAACACAATTAGGATTTTAGAGATATGTAAGAGGGTTACCAGAGAACTGTGGAGTTAGAAATTTTCTGAGAAATGAGAGTGACTCTACTTGAAATCTCTATCTATGGTTTTGTCCTTATTTTTTCTAACCGATAATAAAATTTGTATATCCATTTGCTCTTCTAATTATTTTATTTTGTATTATATATATATATATATATATATATATATATATATATATATGTATATATAACCAATTGTGTTTCTCCTTTCGTTTAAAAAAGACCCATGTTTAAATGGGAATCCATGAAATATTATAAA
>Ga0214543_1013254_pt1 | contig 10476 bp, 2 predicted proteins | sample CNSS2metaG_FD_160094 | JGI IMG/M metagenome (GOLD analysis project Ga0214543, IMG submission 160094) | Root nodule microbial communities from cowpea collected in UCLA plant growth center, Los Angeles, California, USA - CNSS2 | ecosystem: Host-associated > Plants > Roots > Nodule | place: USA...
GAGTCGAGTCGTAGTGTATTGAATGAAGAGTCATAACATGCTTGGTTGTTATATGGATATGAGATGATGAAAATATATTTGACTGTATGATGATTATGTTGTTGGCTCTAGCTTACCCGTTTCGTTGTATGGTTGTGTTGTATGTGGCTGTTCTTCCTTGCGATGATCATCAATTTGATTGATGGGAGCAGATGGGCGAGGTTCTCGTGGTCAACAAGGGAACGATGATCCCGCTACTTAGCCAGCTGGGATGGATCTTATACTTCTTTCCTTCATGCTTTCTTTAGGGCTATGGCCCTTGTATTCATGGTTATTAGATTGTAAACTTTTAGTTAAACAGTTATTCAGCTTTCCTTTGGCATCGTGGTGTGCCCGAGTTTTATCGGAATGGTGTTAAAGACCCCAGGACTACGCTACTGTACTTATATTGTGTGACGTCTTCCTTTAATTTCGCTTAATAATTAAATGGGACGTTACGGCAGACGTAGCACTAAAATTTTCTGAGAAACCATACAAACAACAGTTTCTTTTCAAAAATTAAAAATAAAAAGTATTCTTTTCAGTAGTATTTTACCTAAATATTAATTAAAATTAATAACTATATATAATACGAACATTTTCATAATAATTGTATAATTAATATGTACAATGTTTTGTCAATATACATGTCCTTAAAAATGATGAATAATATGAGCCAAATTAAGGAGTACTAATAGGTTAATTGAACCGAGTCACAGTCATTAAGAATAATTTGAATATAATAAGTTTATTAACTTTGGATCATGCTTATTACACATGTTGTCAAGAATATAAGTATCTTCTAAGTCTCGTATTAAATAAAAATAAGAAAATTTAACATGATATAAGAAAATAAAAACTTACAAATTTATTATTTGTATTTATATTGAATTCATATCTGATTTTGTGAATGAATCCTTGATTGAAAGATCCATTGAAGAAGAAAAAAGAATGGCACAAGTGGGGTTGAAGAATAGTGGGGTTTCAAAAGTCTTGGGTTGTAGGACGATGGTGGTCCGAAGTCACTAGGCCTAGTAATTAAAATAGAGATGCCAAAAGTTCAGAGGGTATAAAGGTTAGTAATGTTGTTTTGAAAAGTAAGATATCTAACAAAGCTATATATTCATGCCTGCTTCATAGAACACTGTATAGTGCGATCAAGGACAGACAAACAAGAAATTATCATTCTGTCATGCATGCACATTATGCAGGTTGCTCCATACTCTTGCAGTAATTTACTGTACTCTATTTAACCACACATTACCTTCACACTAATAAAAACGTTGACGGGGAGAAAGGAGACATAACGTTTAACTTTTAAATATGTCTCAAAAGTCATACCAATACCATCACAGTTTTTAACATTTTTTTATTCCATAAAACTTATTAAATATAAAGCCAGTTTCATAAACTCTTACCACCTTTAATAAATTTTAATAATTAATAGGAATTTATTTAAGAGATTAACATTTCTACCTATGGCTGGTATTAGTTAAACCTTGATTTTTAGTAACTTAGCTTTTTATTCCTCTTCGTGTATAATGTTCTCTATCAATCAACCTTGATTGTATCTCTGGAGGGAAACCATGTTCAAAGATATTATAGCTAAGAGATAGAAATAGAGAACCTCATTATTGAAGCGAATACAATATTAAAGGTCGAGTCATAACAGGTTCTTATTGGCTGAAAAATGGAGAGGTAACATAATCATTAGCTTCTTCTTCTTAAAAAAAAAAAAAAAACTAACTTCATACAAATCAAGAAAATCGGTTGCTTAATTGTATTAAATTTTACCAAGTTTTTGGTATCTTTCTCCTGCAATAAAATTTGTTGAAATTTGAAAAGATAATGTGATTTATTTTTTCTTATAAATAAGATAGGATGTAGGATGTTATAGGCTAATTAAGTGATGAGAAACAAAAAGAAAAATTAAATTTATAAAATTGTAAACTGTACCTGGTGGATGATGTCGCTCTTATTGTAATTCATAAGAAAATCCAAAGGTTATATATGTCAGAGTAAATAATTAAATATTATTTAAGACACACACTTAGCTAAAAGTAGTTAATTATAAAAGCATATCCATACACATTAAATATTTTACTTAATAATTTTCTTAAAACCAGTCCGTGAAAATCCTGGAAAAGAAAAAAAAAAAGAATGAAAAGTCAGGTATTTCTAGATTTGTCTCATGTTTTTGTCTTTCTTCTGTGATTTATCGATTCTTGTGTTAGACATGCATGATTAAATCAATCACTTTCCCAAAATCTCAACAAGAAAAAAACAAAATAATGAAAGAAAACTTCATCTACTTCACCATGTTGCCGTGTGCAATAACTCTTCTTCACGCACCACCTCTATAAATAAGACCAAAACGCACCGAATTCAAGGCAAGCATCAAACCAAAACCCCTCTTTCTACCTTCACAAAATAAGTTACTATTTTTAACATTTTCCGATGGAAGAAGCAATGAGGCGTCTCAACGGTGTGACTCCGATTCTCGGACCCGACCCAAAAGAGTCATCAGTCGGTGAAAACCCTAAACGCTCCACCGCCGTCAACAAGCGCGCTTTAAGGGAAGACGGCGGCGGCGGAGCCATGAGGTACCGTGGCGTGAGGCGCAGGCCGTGGGGACGTTACGCCGCCGAGATTAGGGACCCTCAGTCCAAGGAGCGACGGTGGCTGGGAACCTTCGACACCGCGGAGGAAGCCGCCTGCGCCTACGACTGCGCCGCCAGAGCCATGCGCGGTCTCAAGGCTCGCACCAACTTCGTGTACCCCACTTCTCCGCAAGCTTCTTCCGCCACCGCCGAGCACTTCTTTCATTCTTTTAGTAATAACAACTTCACCAAACACTCTCCGTCACTACCCTTCACCAGCCACCGTAGCCGCCACTCAACTGGTTCCGCCAGCTGCTTTGACCACCCTAGCCCCGTTGACTTTTCCTTTTCCAACCCGCGAAACCCTTCTTCCTCACTCAACATGCTTCTCCTTCGCGACCTCATTAACTCTTCTTCAAATAACCCCTCCTTGCTTTCTTCTTCCACCCACAACTTCCACGACCAGTTCTACAACAAGGGTTCTTCTACTTTTTCATCGTTACCAACTGTTTCTTCTTCTTCTTCTTCTTCACCTCTTATTCCTAGTTATTCGGTGAATTACCCTTTGGAAGGCACTGCGTCTGTTAACGTGAACACCCTATGTGGAACTAATTTCACCGAAAAAGGTGATGATGACAGTGGGTCTGGATTTTTCTCTCGAGAATCTTCGGATTCGGGATTGTTGGAAGAGATAGTTAACAAGTTCTTGCCCAAAGCGAAGCCTAATAAATGCGAGACTTTGCCAAAAATAGAGAGTTTCCGAAACCCTCAGGAGTCCGTTCTTCCTTCACTTATTTCTGAATCAACACTTGTTTCCACCGCGCAATGCTATGATGACACGAAGAAGGGGTTTCAGAAGAATGAGAGTTTCGGTGTTTCTTTCGATCATCAGGGTCTTCCCATGCAGAAATTTGACAACTTTAATGGGTTTAACGTGCAGGGTATGGCTCTGGGGAATGAACAAACCATGACCAATCATGCAGAGAATTGCATCGTTGAAGATGTTTTTCAGTACCAAGAGCTTCTTAATTCTTTTGCAATCAGGATGCAAAATGCTTAGTGTGTGTTACTGATATGAGTCGTATACGTGATCAGGTTGTTGAATCTGCCTCTTCACAACTTTGGTTTGTTCTTTCAATTTGAAACTAATTAATCTTTAGGGTTTTTGTTGTTCCTAGGTTCTACCAGGTTAATTAGTTTGCTTGTAGTATGCCTCTGGCTGGCTTCTATTATGTATGGATAATTGATAAGCTATATATTTTATTTTTGGTTAAGCACGTGTATACCTTCTTCACTACTCTAAGTTTTCATTTTGTTTTTACATTGTGAGGATTGTAATGAGAACGATGCACTCAAGAGTAAAGTTAACTGTGTTTGTTTGCTACATAATCATAACTTATGCGTTGACCTTGAAACTAGAAAACTTTGTCTGATTGCTTAGTACCTTTTTTCTGCTTTGTATAGATCTGCTGTATATTCTTCCTTTTATTTGGAGAACATAGTGGTCTGGTTTCAATAATGCCTGCTTGTGTTGTCCTTTTTCTTCTTAGCGGTTGTTGGGTTGTGACTTAAAGGGAGAGAAAAGCCGTAGTAGAATCGGTTCCTCTGGGAAAAAGTGTAGCACTGAAGCTTCTCATTCATCGAAAAAGCAATCGAAGCCAGGGTGAGGATTTTTGGTTACACGACAAAACACCGTGTAGATTGTGTAGAAAGCTTATACACATGGACATATACTACTTTGGTACTAGCACTAAAAACAAAATGAATACCAGAAGAATGAAGTTCCTGTTGCTACAATATTGTGTAAGTTTCCGGTTAGGAATCACAGGGAATTCAATATTCTACTACCTTCGTTCAATGCTACCATAGACGTATGGGCCAAGTTGTCTCAGAAACTTTGATAAAAGGGGAATAAAGATGACATTAATTTATTATAGTTGATGGGTCTCTGACTTCACCCTTTGATGATGACATTTTGGTGGAAATAATTCTTTACTTCATAATCTTATTAAGATCTTGAAACTTCCAAAAATAAGTGTAAAATTATTGTATTTGATGAAAATTACTTATCAGTTTCTATAATATGTAAACTATGTTCGTTTACAATCTTTTATCAAGGTGTCTAATAAGGTGTAATTATTAGGGAATCGCCTAAATCATCTACAGTGATATATAATACTATTTAGAAATTTTATATTTTGTGTTTAAGTGAATATGCGACCCATAGTTTTGCTCAAGTTTTAGTCTGTCGCTTGACTATATGGTCAAGGAATGACTTATGCACATTGCTATTTTGTTTTGTTTCTTTTTTATTTTTTGTCTTTTTATTTGTTGTTTCTTTTTCTTTTTCCTACAAAATGTAAAAAGATTGGGACTCCATTTAAACACTCCTAGTAAAATTATGGGTCAAATATATTTTTCATCTTCTACACATTATAAAAAAGTGTTTTATTCTTAAACTATGTTATAAAGTATTTAACATGCACTTTACGAAAGTTTTGTAAATTATTCTCTCAAACAAAACAATTATAATATAATTTTCATACACAGTTTCTTGTTAAGAATATTTTACATGATTTTCATAAAATAGAAGATTGAAATAATTTATTATTTAATTTAAGAGTGAAACAGTTTTTATAATAGTTTGAAAAATTAAAAATATATTTAATCAAAAAACTATTATATTATATATCTAAATATGGGAAGAAGATATATTTTTAATGTAAATGAGTACTTAATTTGATACTGAAATGTATTAGTAATTAGCATTTATCACTCTTCAACCATAATGAAGACAAAATCTTATTTGGGTGAAGGGTTGTGGCCACTATGTTAATTGAGTCACATTGGTGTAGTGTTTTGGCTTGATTAAAATGGTATAATTAAATAAGTAGGGTTTAGGACCACTATACAAAAAAATTGAAGTAGAGGTTGGAATTTACTGGAAAATGAATTAGCTAGCTGGAACTTGGTCATTAATTATCACAATGAATAAGGGTTATATGGATGTCCGTGTGATTTTTATTTTGATTGGGAAACAAGGAAAGCAAGCGTGTTACGATATCTAGTATTGAATTCCAGAACAAAGTTGCTCAAATTTATTACCATTTCAAACAACTGGTTGCAGATTCAGAGGAGTTAAGGGTTCCTGTCTTTGTCAATATTGCATAAAATAGCAAACTCATAATCAGAAACACATAATATGTAAGCCTAGAGGTCATAAAAGTTCAACAATCTTCATAATTCTGGATTTGGATTAGTTTTACGGCAAACACAATTGCATACGAATTAGTTATTTTATGGTTTAATTATTTCTTTGCTTCCCATTTTGGAGTCAAAATTTCAAAAAGGTACCCAAATTTTTAAAAGTTTCAAAATGGTCCTCTTTTTTCTTAAAACGTCTCACGTTTGTCCTTTTTGTTAAGTCAAAGTTAACACCGTTAGAGGGAGTGTCACGTTTCAGTTCCTTGATTTTTTGAATTATTTTATTATTATTTTTTCGAATTTTTTTTATTTTTTATTTTTTTTGAATTTTTTTAAAAAAATCAAAAAAATTGTCACATGTCAAGCTGTCATCGTGCCACGTGGAAGTGACAGAGTGACATGACAATGACACATGTCAGTATTATGTCAGGTGTCATTTCCTTAGTCTCAATTTGGTCCCTTTATTTTAATTTGTCTCAATTTAGTTACAATTTGTGTAAACATTAGCAATTTTGTCCCTCTCCAAATTGAAATCAAATTTAATTTCTATATAAATGTACACAAATATTTCCATCAAAATAGATATTTCAAGTAAATATTTTTAACCAAATTAAGTTCATTTAATTAATATTTTACATTGAACTTTATTTAAAATGGTTTAAAAGTTGTTAATAGAAAAAAATTCATAAATTAACTAGTTCATGTAATAATAAAACACATAAATTTAAAATTTGAAAACAATAGTAAAGTTGAATGTGAAACATAATTTTAAATAAATTTAGCTATGTTAAAAATATATAATAAAAATATCAATTTGAATAAAAATATCAAATTTAATAAAAATATTTGTATAACATTTATATAAAATTAAATTTGATTTCAATTTGGAGAGGGACAAAATTGTTAATTTTTACAAAAATTGAGACTAAATTAAGACAAATTAAAATAAAGAGACCAAATTGAGACTAAGGAAATGACACCCTGGCATAATACTGCCACGTGTCACTGTCATTGCCACGTCACTCTGTCACTGCCGCGTGGCACGACGACAGTTTGACACGTGGCAATTTTTTTGATTTAAAAAAAATAAAATAAAAAAAATTCAAAAAATCGAGGAACTGACACGTGGCACTCCCTCTAACGGCGTCAATCTTGACTTAACAGAAAGGGCAAACGTGAGATGTTTTAACAAAAAAGGGAACCATTTTGAGACTTTTAAAAATTTGGGTACCATTTTGAGATTTTGACTCCAAAATGGGGACCAAAGGCATAATTAAACCTTATTTTATTTAGGGCCAGGCGAAAAATCTAATTTTCTTGATCCAATCCACTTTTGTTTCGATCCATTCCATTTAAAATCCATTTTACAAAAAATTCAATCCATTTAAAATCCATTTTAATGGATTTGGATTTCAATCTAATAAACCTTTTATATATTTTATGGATTGAATATCCATTCAATAAATCAAGATTTTCAAATATGGATAATCCAAAAAATTGATCAAAATTTTTAATTTAAACTTTTAGTTGGATTAGGTTAAAGGTTGAGATGTACTAGGCTAAATTCAGACTTAAATGAGTTTTGCTCGATGACCTGTACGGACCGGGCAGGCCCGACGACCTTGAGGGACCGGGCAGGCTTGACGTTCCTGAAGGGCAGGGCGGGCCTAAAGATATGAACGGGCTAGACAGGCCTAACAAACTGGACGAGTCGGTTGGGCCCAACGACCCGAAAAGTCGAGTGAACCCATGACCTAAATGGATCAGGTGGGCCCGATGACCCGAACGAGCTTGGTGGGCCCGATGACCCAAACAGGCCAAGCGGGCCTGATGACCCGAATGGGCCAAGTGCGCCCGAAGATCCGAATGGGCCAAGAGGGCACGATGATGCGAACGGGCTAGGCGGACCCGAAGACTCAAATGGGCTAGGATGGGTCAGTCCAACGACTCGGACAGGTCATGCCTGACAAACTAGGCAAGCCCGACAACCTTGATGAACCAAATGGGCTCGATCACCCAGACAGGTTGAGGCGGCCCGACGACCCAGACAAATTGAGTCGACCCGACGACTCGAACAGACCGTGCTAGACGACTTGTACGTATCAGGCAGGCCCGTTGCCCGAACGGAACAAGCAGGCCCAAAGACCCGGATGGGCTGGGCCAGACCGGCTCAACAATTCATACGGGTCGTGCTCGGTGACTTGTACGAACTGAGCAGGCCTGAGACCCTGATGGACCGAGCGAGCTCGATGACCCGTACAGGCTGAGTCAAGTTGGCCTTAAGGACAAGTTTCAGAAAATTTAATTTAAATTTCTTTTATAAAAAATGGATTCTGGATTTTGAATTTGATCCAAATATTTGGACTAGATTTAAATCTTGATCCAAATATTTAGATCTAAATTTAAAAAAAAAAATCCAAACTAGTTTTGCTGAAAAAATGGATTTGGGTCAAAAATCTAATCCAATTATTTGGATCTAAAATAGACGTGGATGGGATCATTAAAAAATTCAAGTCATGCCTACCCCTAATTTTATTTACCTTTAATTAAATCAAATAACATTGTATTTAAATGGAAGTAATTTTACAAAAAAAGTTATTGAAACACATACTTTAGTGTTTCAAATTTTAAGTTAACTTCGTAAACGACAGTACATATAAAAAGATCAAATTGAATATCATTTTCTATGAGATGAGAAACACATTAATGCAATGAGAGATTTTGACACCGACACCGATTATTTTTTATATTATATTTTGAAATTTGACCGAAACATACGAAGATGAAGTAAAAAAAATTGGGAGTGTGTTGGCTTCGGTTATTCTAGAACCTAAGATTATAATTGTGTAAATAATTTTAAAAATATCACATCACCGTATTTTAAAAGAATTTGTTTTTTCTTGAAATCAAAGTTTACTTGAATGTTTTTTGTACAATTTTGAAAACAGACGTATCTTACAAAATATTACGTAAGAAAAAAAAAATTGAGGAACAAGTTTTAGACATTCAAATATGTTTTTAAGCATATAAATCTAGATGAAATGACTCTTATATCAACTAAAGTTAGAAAATAGCGACAATTGTCATATGTGAGATATTTGAATGGACTCCAAATATGAGCATGAAAAAGATAAAATGATAAATGTTAAAATCATTTGGATTATTTTATTCTGTTTAAAAAGATAACAAATGTTAAAATGATATGAAGAATCAATGACGCTTAAAGGATTTTTTATTAGCAAGAAGTTTGTAGAAATAGGAATATGTTTTAATCCTTAATGTCAGGTTTCATAAGAAATACTATCACAGTAATTAGTATAATTAGAAGGTGATTTATAAGAATTAAAATTAATAACAAAAAGACGGCATAAAGACTTAGTAATATCAATCATACTCTTTGTTTTGAGGTCCTGCAAAATAAAATTGCTAGGTTCCCTAATGAAAAAGCTATCAAAGTAAGATAAGAGATTGAAACAGATTGTGGGAATATAAAGTACAATTGAAGGAATACATCTTGAGCAGAATACTGCCTATGCCTTATACTTTGACTTTTGTTGAATTAGGCAACAAAACATGTGAACCATGAATAGAACATAAGAATCAAATAAACTTTTCAAACAATGAGAAGTAGTTCCAAAATACAAGATCCATTTAGAAGAAAAAGTAGAAGACGAAATTTTTTTGTTATTACTAGCACTAAGGAAGAGTTAAAACAAAGGAAGAAGTTGAAGTTGAAGAATTATCACTTTGAGTATCAACTTGATTTACATTATTGGTAATATGCGTAACAACTACAACTACAATGACAACGTAGAACAACTACAATAACACTTATGATGGGGTAAACTTTAGATGAGAATTTTAGTCCATTGGCCCTCAGTCGCATAAGCCACAACGAATTTTAACATATTGGGTTTGAGCCACAAAAGTCACAACAACTTTTTGTCCATTGGGCTTGAGCCACGAAAGCCGTAACAATTTTTTAGTCCCTTCGGCTTAAGCCCCAACATCACAGAGAATCAAGTTTAAAAGAGTTATCGAGATGTGTGACCTATTGTCAAGTGCACCAATTCAGTTGTAGAACAACTGAATGGGGGTTATCGTATCCACATGAATTTAACAAGTGTACTAATAGTTAGTTTTTAGGTTTTCTGAATTTTGATAACAAGTACATGTAATTATATAGATTGAGTGGTGTAGAGAATATGATTTGATTTCATCTCATTCTTCTACTCACCACTACTATCTTGTCTATTTTATATGCAAATCATACAATTGGTATTAGAGCCATATATAATTATGATCTAAAGCCTACTGGAAATTGTGGTTGTTCCAAACACTTTAAGCAACAATTTTGAAAATATCATCCTATAAAAAATCGTGACTTATTATTTAAATGAGGTTATAACTTTGTTAAATTTTATTTTATTATTGTAACTGAAAAATATATTAAAAATATGAAAAAAGGTAACCGGTTATAAATTTTAGAAACTTAGTATTGATCTTAGAATTGTTTTGAAAAGTTAAAAGAAGAAAAAAGTTCATTTGAAATTAGTATATATATATATATATATATATATATATATATATATATATATATATATATATATATATATATATATATATATATATATTTTTTTTTTTATATGTTTTT
>Ga0214543_1013259_pt1 | contig 10473 bp, 2 predicted proteins | sample CNSS2metaG_FD_160094 | JGI IMG/M metagenome (GOLD analysis project Ga0214543, IMG submission 160094) | Root nodule microbial communities from cowpea collected in UCLA plant growth center, Los Angeles, California, USA - CNSS2 | ecosystem: Host-associated > Plants > Roots > Nodule | place: USA...
GCTTAGAACAATAAGAGAGAAAGTTTCAATTTAAATGATCAAGGTCAAGAGCCTAAAGAGTGTCGCAATGCAACCACAAGGAGTCACGTAAATAGTTTCACACTTGCCAAACTTAGAATGAGATATAAAATAGGAAACTAAGATCTTTAATTTTGAGGTAATAAAAAACAGTTGTTACACATAGCCAAACTATTGCCAAACATAGTCTTTAATTTTCTATTTTGAAATTAATAGAAGTATGAAGGAAAAGATTTAGGGCCTATAGGATTATGCCGAAATGTGATACACACATAACTACCACTTTAAGTCCTTTGTTTGATCACTTAGAAGAAAGAATTATTTACATTATCGGTCATTATTTTTCACAAAATATCAAGATAAACATTTTTTTCACAAATGCCTAGTTTAGTTCAAGCGCTTCCCATAATAGTTTTAGTACGACAAATTATTTTACAAATGTTATCATACAAAACACTTAAAATATATTCGTGATATAAAATATCTTTATCGGATTTAGAAATAGAAAAAAGCATATTGTTACTAGCAAAATATATATATATATATATATATATATATATATATATATATATATATATATATATATATACCCATAAAATTTATTGGCTTGTTCGAAAATGTCTTAATCATAACCATAACAAACATATTATATAATATTAACAAAATTTTTACAATAAAATGAATAAAAGGAATAATGATAAATAAAGTAAAACAATATAATTTTCTCTCTAAGAATGGTAGGAAAATATCAATTAAAATAAATAATTATTATTATTAGAGAAAGACAAAGATATAAATAATAGAAGATTCATCAAGTCAAACAAATAATAATAATATAGGAAAAAAATATAAATGAAGAAAGGGTAGGAAGAGCCAGGATTGAGACACATAGAGTATTGTCCTCGGGGAGAAAACGTCTCTATTACACAGAGGCAAAACAAAATATTATGTGCAAGGAATGATCTCAAAACCTTATGAACACCAACGTTTTAAAAGACAATATAAAATAAAAGACTCAACAATTTTATATAAGTTGTTTTGTGATTCTTATTGTGTTTTTCCTTGTACAAATAATAGTATTTATAGCTAAAAAGGAGTGGAATAAGAGTAAAATTGTAATAAAATCCGATTATATAAAATAGTAATTGGTAATAAAGTTCAACCCATTATAACCCATAAGTAACATTTGTCCATAAAATAATAGTCCATAAGTAATAATAGAGTAATTTATTTTATTTTATTTTAAATCATATTAAATATTTTCAACAATACCAACTCTAAAAAGCGTTTTGTCCCTCTAGGCACGTTTGGTCCTAGCAGGACAATATCTCGGGAACGCGGTGGTTGATCTTGACGATGCTGCTGACTTGCGGTCGGAACATTGGCACCGTTTGTGGGGACGACAACTCTCCTTGCCCTTGACTAGGGGTTTGTTCCGATACACCCAATAAGTCTCACATCGCTTAGGAATCGATGTCAAGCGCAGTTTAAATACTTCTTCCTCCCTTCATCCTCTGAGGCTCCTTTTAAGGACAAAATTGTGACAGAGTTCCACATTCTAAAGCGGACAATATCTCGGGAACACAGCACTATGTCGGGTCGGTATCTCCTAATTGATATAATTTGTGTTCGAAAAGGTGAGAAATTACATTAGAAATTTAGGGAGAAAAAAATTGAGACTAGAGATAAATGGAGAAGCTTGTGGGAAAATAAATCAGCCACAGAAAAAAAAAAGGAAAAAAATTAAGCCAAGACCTAAGGACTTACATAAGACGTGTTTGGGTCAATTCAAAGTGCCAGGTAATTTAACTCATAAGATCATAGAAGCCTTCTTCGTTCATTTTCGTCGTGAACAATGAAGCATATATCATGGTCTTGTGATATTCAAATATCCAATAGAATTTATCTGCACACGAGTAGTAGAAATTATATGTTTTGCAGGGAGTGAACTCTAATTTAAGAGAGTGAACCCATTAAATGAAAGTTAGACCCATAAAAATTTATTGTTCATTAAATGATAGAAATCTTAAAACAAGAGTTTTTGAAGAACAAAAATGCTCTTTTTAAACCTAATATTTTTGAAAGACACAAATTCAAGATCTGCTATACTAACATGAAAACTTGATTCACATATTCATGGAACTTCCCCTAAATCATTATATTGTAAAGTGTGATACACCTAAACCTTTTATTAAAAAAAGTAAATTAAAATCTTAATGATAACACTTTCATATTTGTCGGCGAACATGAACACTTGACTGAGACAGAAATCTAATTGCTGCCTAGGGCTTACATGAGTATAGAGATTCTTTCACTATTCTCCAACAGGATTGGGTTTTACTTTTTTATAGATTTGCTTGTTTTTTATATGCGTGCGTGTATATATTAAAATTATTTTATCTTACTTCCAAAAGAAAAAAAATAATGAATCATTGAAGTGAATTTGTCTTTCTTAATAAAAGCATTCCTTATATAGTGTCGAGAAGAAATCCTAATGAGCATGTTTTTCTTTTTTCTCAATTTTCAATTGGCACTATAATTATTTGCAAACATCTTCATTATTGATATTCACTATCCTTATTATCATATCTGGTTTTCAGTTGATAAAGACACATGACAACAATGGGAGCATAAATAATTGAAGGGCGATGATTGAGGAATGGTAATCGATGAGATTTAAGATCTATAAATCACCATTATTGTTTACACTGAATCAATATCTTCTGAATTTCTATCTATATTACACCAAATGAAACAAATGTGTTATCTTAAGTTCATAATAATATACACATATGCAAACATCTATATAGATGAAAAATTATTAAAATATAACTTTAAAATAGAAATGTTTTAGTATTATATATATATATATATATATATATATATATATATATATATATATATATATATAATTGAAAAGAAAGATTCACAATGATGATTGATTCTGTCAAATGAGTACAATTAAATCAATCTCTCATAATAGTTTATTCTAAATTAATAAAAATAGTTACCATTTAAAAACTGGAGAGACAATATTTAAATTTTAGGTTAAACTATTTTTTTAGTTTTTGTTTTAGTTAAGAAGTTTTAAATTAGTTTTTCGATTTCTTATTGTCTCAATTTGGTTCTAGTATTTTTAAAAATGATTCAATTTGATCATTTCTGTTTGTTTGACCCAATAGTGTTAAAGTCAATATTACTTGTTAATTTGTGTATTTTTTATTTTTTAGTCAATTTGCCACTTTATATTAACTTTAACACTGTTTTGTCAAACTACTTGAAATGACCAAATTGAATATTTTTTTTAAAAGGACCAAATTGTGAAAAAAAAAATAGAGGACCAATTTGAAACTTCTTGACAAAAGTAAAAAAAGATCAAAAGAGTAATTTAACATAAATTTCAATATAAATATAAGTGATTGTTGAGGAGTATAAGTAGCTTAAAGTTAAAATATAAGAATTAAATCTCTATGCATATGTATATTATTTATTATTAGCATAAACACGAGCATTATCGCATCGCGTATGTGTATTCACATTTTTTAATTTAAATATGTATGATATTACATTAATTGGTGATAATATTGTAATGTTATTAAGTTAATATACAAAATAAAGTTATATTTATTAAAAATAAAGTGAAATAAAGTGCAATGAATACAAAGAAGATGAGTAAATAACTGATGAATAAGGAAAAAAAGGAGAGAAGATAGACAATTTTATAGAAAATATGTAGAAATAATTATTAATTTTTAAAAATTTAACAAATAATTATATTGTAAAGGGTAAAATTGAAATTATAAAATATGGACATAAAATTTAAAAATAGTTATATTTATTAACAAAAGAAAGATTTTTTTTTATATATAGTTTTAGATAGAATGATCAAGTTATACATCTTTAAATATAATGATCTTTACTAATTATATATATATATATATATATATATATATATGGAGATTTCTCTAGTTACATTTGTTTTACAATTTTACTCTTTAAATATTTTTTTTTAAATTAAAAAACTATTTTATTAATTTTAGTATTTAAGTGACCGATCTTTAATTTTAACCATTCTTTTTTATTTGATATTATTTGAAACTTAAATAAGATATATTGTTAAGTATAAAACTATCGTGCGTATAGTCCAAACCTATCCTCGTTTTGACGAGAATCTCTACATTGATTGAGTATGGATATGGGGAATTCTTGATTTTTTTAATTGGGTATGGGAATGGGTATGAGAATGTACATATATGTCACGTCTAGAAATGTCAAAAAAATCCATACTTCGAGATAAATCCCACAACGGGTAGGAAATGGATATTGTAAATGGATACTTGCGGGTAACGGGTACGAGTATTTTTAGTATTTGCATGTTAACGTGGCGGGTACGGGTATCATAGTAGTTGTACCCGTGGATGCCTGTACCCGCTATACTCAAATTTACATTAAAAAACATAAAAAAAAACAATGTTAAAATATTAACATATTGATTTTGAAGGATTTATTTTTTTTATCAATTAGTTTTAAAAAAAAATCATTTCTTTATAAACTGTCACTCAACACTATTTAAATGAGTTATTTGGACTTTGTTTAAAATTTATGAATGTTATGTATTGTATTTTATTTGAATTTACAATTAAAATATGTTAAATATTTATTTTTATTTTTTTTTTGTAAATACCCACGGGTACCCGTGGATATTAAAAAATTATGCGGGTACTCGCATAACAGATACACGACGGATATGGGTACGGGTAGGGCAAATATTTATTCAGTGGGTAGGGTACGAGGGAGTTACTACCTGTACCCTACCCGTCCCGTTGACATCCCTAGTCACGTCCCCGTCCCGTACTCGCCATAATACTCATCCCCACCATATCACCCGTCCTTGTTTAAATTATTAAATATACATAGATAATTAAGTAACCTTATATATATATATATATATATATATATATATATATTACTACAAACTTTTTATTTTTTATTTCTCATAATTGTTTGGTTTGTCATGAAATTCATTCGCATCTCTAATATATTTTTCATTTTATCATAACCTTTATGTAACTATGTTCAAATGGTGTATGTCAATTAAATATTTTTTATGTCTCACATTTGAATATTTCTATTCTTTTTTAATATTTTTATTTATTGTATATTTTCATTTCATATGAAAATGTTTAACACTTTCAATTTAAGTGTTTAATAGCATAAACTTTTCACAGGTAATATAAAAACATTATCTTCTTTACTCTATTATTATTAATTTTTGTTTCATTTGAAGAACCTTTTTGTTTCTTTAAAACAATTTTCGTATTTCTCAACCATTGACCAGGTTGTTATTTGAAAATTTTTCTTAGATATCTAAAGTATTTTTCATCTTATCATACCCTTAATGATACATTTGTTTTTCTTTGCGCAATTTCATTCAATAGTCTCTCAAATTGTTTCTAAAACATACATTTGATAACTTTTTAATATTTTTATTTGTTATTTATTTTTATCATGTAGAATACTATTTTGATATATTTTATATAATTATTTTTTTATTTTCTAACTCATTATCAATCATATTGTAATTTTGTCACTATAATTGTATAAATAAATTTTATTTACTATAATATAAAAATTTAATGTAATTGCCATGAATTTTTTTTATCACCATTCAACGTATATTGAAGTTCAAAAGATATAAGATCTATGTTAAAAAATTTTTATTATTAGTTTAATATTTGTTATTTGCATTATTTTGATCTAGTGGTGTGTTATAAACTTTATAGTGTATAAAAAAGATATTCATTAGAATTTAAAAAATTGAAGTAAACAAATAATGATATTTAAAATATATATTTAAATTTGAATATTTGTTTTCCTTTGATATTTGTTTTAAAATATTTTTAAATTTTATCTACTATGTTCCACTATGTTTGCAAATTTAATAAATATTTTGGTTCTCATGAAATTTTATTTGGTATTCTAATTTGAAATATATATAATTATAATTTCTTTCTAAATATTTGATATCGAAGAAATAACCCTCTTTCTAATATTGAATATTTGATAATATTATGTTTCCTTTAGTGTAATTTTTATTATTTTATAAAAATTAATTAATTAATATTGAAATAGTAAGAAAATGGGTATGTGTATAAGTACGAGAATATACCTGTCACCTGGTGGGCATGGAAATGAGACAAAAGTTTGATACTCGTTGAATTTGGGCATAAAGATATAGATGATTTTTTTTTCTGACATCTCAGACTGACTTGGCATCAAGGTGTCCTTTGCAGACATCTCCCCCTATTTGCAACTTTGGAAGACGAGTTCTTTTCGAGACCAAGTTTGAGAACCCTCAAACTTTTTAGGAGACTTTAGAGAATATATTTTGGCCTTATAAGAATAATAAACTATGTGAAAGTCATATTTGTTAAAAATTGTTATAATTAGTACTAAAGAAACTTACGGAAAAAGCCAATTTATTCTAATGAAGACATTGTATTAAAGTGGTTTTTCAGAATATAAAGGAACAAATTGAAACATAAAATATAAATAAGTTTAGTATAATTTTCATACATAATTGATATATAGATCCTTTTTAATCTATAGATATAGTTCCATTAATATGTAATTTTGATCTCTATAAAATTTAATAGCACGCTTAATTCTTTTCTTTTGTATAAAATTAAACGTTTTTGACCTAACAATAGTGGCTAATAAAAATGATAACATGTTTTCCGTGATTACAATTATTCCACAAGAATAAATAACTAATTCTGTCGTCACTAATGGGCACATCAATATAGGGACCAAAATCATTAATTTACTTAACTACGAGAATTAAAAGTAAATTTAAGTCATAGATATTCGGGATCCTTAAATACGTGGTAAGGAATTCAATTTATGAAAGGTACATAAAAAAGAATTATTAAAAGAGATAAATTTCTTAAACAAATTTGTATACCTCAAAAGATGAGTGGTTTAACTCTCGAGAAACATCTTGTTTCAATAAAACAAAAAAAGAATCTATTTCTGCCCCAAAATTATTTACAGAGTTTTTTTTCTTCTTTTAATTAAGCAAATAAGGACCTCATACCCAATTGTTTACCTTGGTGTAGGGTAGAGAGCATTTGTTTCTTGAAGGTTGGGGCTTGACTTTGTAAGGTTCTTTTGGTGCTTTTTCCTTGAATGAAAGGGAAAAGGAATCAAATAAAAGTGTGAGTAGTGGATATGGTGTTTTTCCTTTGAAGCCCAAGCCCTATGGCCCGCTAAAAAGTTGAACATCGCGTGCTCCAGTAAAGAAATACCCAATTTCGGTTTCTTGGGAAGTTGGCAACGTACGCGCAAAGTCCTAATCCCTTCAATACGTTTCACGTCATTCTTATTCTTTCACAATGGTTAACAACTGTTGCCAATCCTCTCTCTCTCCCAATCATGAAACTATATATATATATATTTATATAATACGGGTGGATAAGAAATATAAATTGTAGTGCCCCAAGGGTTGACTTAGGTGACAATTTTGGTAAAATGAAAAACAACGATGCAGATAAAAACACTACTACATAGTTGGGTACAAAAGAGAGAGCATTTCTTCCTGCACCCCCTTTTCTCTTCCTTCATTCCCATGTTTTATCCACATCTTACCTTTGAATAAAATATATTAAAAATTCTATATTTCTTTCCTCTTCCTACACTTCAATAATTACCAAAGCTGCACCTATAATAAAAAATGTATGGTCTTTCTTCCTGCACCTCCAAAATTTCTTCTACACCTTCAAATTTTCTTTAAATTCTTAAAAAACCCTTTGACCATTTAAGAAATATGACTTCCGGAAAGTCAAAATGTATCACCGGAAGTCCCAAAATTATTTCGACTTTCGGAAGTCAAAATATATGACTTCCGAAAGTCAAAATATATTACGGAAGTCAATTTCTGGAAGTCAAAATATATCACCGGAAGTCGACTTCCGAAAGTCAAAATGTATCACCGGAAGTCAACTTACGGAAGTCAAAAATCATCACCGGAAGTCAAAAATTATTTCCGTAAGTCGACTTCCGGAAGTTGACTTCCGTAAATGAAAAACAAATTTTATTTTTAATATTTTTAATTCTTTTTAAAATTTATATTTTTTAACTTTTAACGATTTTTTTAGATTATTATTTTATTTATTTTTTACGTTTTCATATTTCTTCATATATATTTTTTAAACAATATTAATATCTATATATATAATTTTATTTTAATTTAATATACTGAAAAATAAATATAAATATAAAAATAGGTAAAATTCAAATAATATTAAACATTAAATAAAAAAAACAAAAGAATAAAAAATTTATTCTGCTTCATTTAATTTTATTTAATATTTAAATTCATTTTAAAATAATAAAACTTTAAATAAATTAAAAAAAAGAAAAAAGAAAAAATATATACAAATATATATATATATATATTCGTTTTTTTTAATTTTAAATTTCATTATTTATATATTATTTATATATGTTATTTTAAATACGATTTTTTTAATTTTTTTTTCTTTTATTAAATGTTTAATAAATTACATAAAAATAAATTTAAATTTAAAATATAAAAAATATATAATTGAAAAAATTTTAAAAATTTGTTTAAAATTAAATATTTAAATTTTAAACAAAATTAAAAAATTCAAATAAAATATAAAATAATAAATAATTATAATAATATTAATAAAATAAATAAAATAAATAAATTTTAAAAATAATTTAAATTAAAATAAAAAAACTTTAAATTTAAAAAAATTTATATTTTTTAACTTTTAAAAATAATTTCATTTTTTTAAATTTAAAGTTTTATTATTTTAATTTAAATTATTTTTAAATTTTATTTTTCAATATTTTATTTAGTATTTTTATTACTTATTTTTTATTTTTTAAAGTTTTTTTTTTTTTTTAAATTTATATGTTTTATAATTTTTAATACGTGTTTTTAAAATAAAATAAAATAAAATATATTATTCTTTTTTATATACGGAAGTCGACTTTCGTAATGTATTTTTATTTTCGAAAGTCGACTTCCGATAATGATTTTTGACTTCCGAAAGTCGATTTCCGGTAATATATTTTGATTTTCGGAAGTTGATTTCCGGTGATATATTTTGACTTTTGAAAGTCGATTTTCGATGATATATTTTGACTTCCGGAAGTTATATATTTTGACTTCCGAAAGTCGACATCCAAAAGTATTTTTGGAGGTGTGATATCCGTGAGTTTTTTTAAATGATCAAAGAGTATTTTGGAAATTTAAAAAAAAATTGGAGGTGCAGAAGAAATGCTTGGAAGTGTAGGAAGAAAGACCCAGAATGTATGAGGCGGGAGTGTATTTAATGTTGTTATTGTTGTTTGTTGGTGGCCCGTGATTGTTAGAGGTGGTGGTGGATAGTGATTGTGGTTACTGGTGGTGTACATTCAAATTTCATGCTTTTTAGATTATAAAACTCATAATACAAATTTTTAATTTGCTTTTTGGATTGTATATTTCGGAAGGTATTTTGATAACATCCTTTTTTTTTTTTTTTCCTTTCTAAAAATTTAATTTTAGTTTAAATAAATATGTGTTTTTCTTTAACTAATTAGCTTTTGTTGATTATTTAGAAAAATAGAATTTTTTGAAAAATGTGATAAAAAGGTTGGTTTCAATAGTATTTTGTTGCATTTAGTTGTGTTCTCTTTAAAAATCCTTCTTTTTAGAATATTTTTATTTTATTTTTTTAAGTTTTGAAGCCTTGACTCAAATTTCTTTTATTTGTAGATCAACCCTTGCCTTGGTTAGCTAAAATGGTTGACCCATTATTCAAAACGTGCGTTTCACTTAATTCTACTAATCCATCCTTTGCTTATGAACAAGGGAGGCACAACTCTGATCCAACATTCCATCACGAAGAACGCCCCTGATGTTGCAACCTGAGTACGCGAACCAAAACTTGATGTAAACGGAAGTGAAGGCTGATGCGTGATCAAAAGAGGTGATTTGAAGATCTAGATGGAGAAAGTGAGGGTGGTTTGAGATGGACAAACGAGGAGAAGATCAAAGCAAATCAAGTGTGCATGAACAAGGAGTCTCAAATTAGCAATTTTGGTTTGGAACAAGTAGGAAATGGTTAGACAATTTTCACTTTTTTGAATTTTTTCTTTAAAGGGTTCTTAGGGGTGAATTGTAGTTGACTTTGGTTGTGTTAAAGTTTGCATTTCCAGCATTTAATTTCCATGGCATCCTGCATATGCATTGCATGACATCACTAACACAAAAAAGGCCTTTAACGTCACTCCAATAACGTCTGTCTAAAAAAAGTCCAACGTTAAAAATGCGCGGTGGCATTTTTGTAAATAATGAGACATTTTTAACGTCTGCCCGCTCCACGTCAGACGTTACTTAACGTCTGTTCAAAAACGCCCCGACGTCACTCAAAAAAGGAC
>Ga0214543_1013261_pt1 | contig 10472 bp, 8 predicted proteins | sample CNSS2metaG_FD_160094 | JGI IMG/M metagenome (GOLD analysis project Ga0214543, IMG submission 160094) | Root nodule microbial communities from cowpea collected in UCLA plant growth center, Los Angeles, California, USA - CNSS2 | ecosystem: Host-associated > Plants > Roots > Nodule | place: USA...
TATATATATATATATATATATATATATATATATATATATATATATATATATATATATATATATATATAATTGTAGCATTTGAATTATACAAATTATATGATTTTTGTTCTTCCTTAACTTTTTTTTTTCATGTTTATTGTCTCTTCTTCTTGATGAAAATGATAGAAATTTTGTTACACAATACAATCACCTTTAGATGAGAAGGGTCATCCTTGATAACACTACTAGATGAAACCACACAAATTTCTATTTCTATTGTGAAATTAATTACTATCACCTTTACCATTCTAACAACTACAAAACATTTTAATCCATTTTATATTATACCAGCAGATTAAATCTTGTAGTGATGATTTAATTAAACTATACATTTTATAAATATATTTGGCTTGATAAATTTTGATCAATTTACTTAAAATGTTGTTTTGTTGAATTAACTAGACCATGCTATTATATTATTTTATTCTCTCGGATAGATTGAAACGAGATTATGACATCTTGATTCAATGATGAAAATTGAATTTGTTTCTATTAATTATGTTTCACAAAATAGACGTGATAGTATGTCAACTCCTAAGCCATATATTGTTAGAGAACAGAATTCACAAACAACATAAAATACCAACTACGAGTTTAACATCCATAATGTGTTCACATCCTTCCAAAACCATCAATTATATTGGTAATCATCTCCATACTAAGCATTAATTACACTCTTAATTATATATATTATATACCCTCCACAAATTTATAAATTCAATTAATAACATCTTTCAGATGTTTAAACAAACATTCAATTAAATATAATATAAGAAAATCATTCGATAACAATCAATTTTAAAGACTAACAATACCTAATCACATTATTATTATTCTCAATTAGTTTGTAATTTAAAATTGAAGATTAATTTAGGCATTAATTCATAAAATAGATGTGATAGTATGCCAATTCATGAATCATATTGTTAAAGAATAAAATTCATAAACTACCAACTACGAGAGTTTAACATCCATAATATATGCTCACATCCTTCCAAACCATCAATTATATTGACCATCATCTCCATAATCATCTCCATACTAAACATTAATTACACACACACACACACACACATATATATATATATATATATATATATATATAAACAATCATTCAATTAAATATATTAACATTAACTCTTCTTACTTATGAGGTATGGTGTTTATACCAAAACTATTTCTCCTTTACAAAGGAAATTTGATTGTCTAAATATTTAAATAGATTTATTGAATAATATTGTACACTTTCTAATTTTGAAATACATTTATTGATTAATATTGTATAGCAAATAGTAATTTAGATTGTGTTTGATAAAATAAAAATAACACACTTTAAAATCAAATCAGAATGACTTAAAACAAACCAGAGTTAAAATTAGACTTAATTTTATTTTAAGATAAACATAAACAAAATTTATACCACCAGAAATGTATTTTACTTTTACATAATTTTTATATTGGTCGCGTGCTTACCGTAACTCCCCTGCATCACTTCGCGCTGTATCCCACCTCCACTTTCCACTAGCACACCGTTCCTCGAGTAACGTAGTTTGGACTTCGCATTCAGATACCACTAATTAAAGTCAACCGTCAAGGGTGAAACCGTAATTGGAGTAACCACAGGTAACAACGCCTCCACCAAGTTGGTGCTAACTTTAATTAACTTATTTAATTATTAAACTTTTTCTCAATTTTATAATCCCTCAATGGTGATTATTAATGATTAATTAATTAATTAAGCAGCATTTATAGCAGTTAATAAAATAATAATAATAGTATAGTAGTAGTAGTTTCTTTCTTGGTGGGATTTAATAAATGCAGTGAGTGCGTGTCTTTAGGAGTCAGAGGTTGTGTCACAGACACGGAAAAGGAAAGAGAAAGGAAAAATTGCTTCTTGGACCTTCAGGCGCTGAGTTCTTCTTCTTCTTCTCTGATCTTGTTTTTCTTTCTTGAATGGTAAAATTCTAGTCTTTTTTTTTTTTTTTTTGTTTTTTATTTTTTTTTTTTTTTTTTTTTTTTTGTATTTGATTCTTCTTTATAGATTGTAGTCTCTTGCTTACTATTTTTTTTTTTCTATTTTTTTACTGCTGAACGGTGATGGGAGTGTTGACCCAGAATTCTTCTTGGTCAAACTAACAGTTTTCTTAAGTTTGCTCTTCTAGGTTCTTTGAAAGTTTCCATTTTTCTTTTTGTAGTCCGAGTTCTGGGGAATTTTCATTTGGGTCTAATTTGGTGACCTTTATGGGTTTTTTCTTTTCTTTGACTTATCTGTTTTTTGGTTTGAATTATATGAATTGATATTTTTAATTTGTTTTCTGGTTGTTTATTATTATTACTGGTGTTGTTGTTCTTATTATTATTTTGTTTTATACTGATCTCTTGTTATTATTAGGGTGGGCAGAAGAAGGACTTATTTCTCAGTGTGTTTGGTATTTGAGGTTTGTAATATGTGAATTACAATCTTACATCTCGTTTTCTGCGTTGTGTGATTTGTATTTGCTCTTGTGCACGTGAGACATTCTTAGAGTTTCAGGAAATTTGATGCATCTGTCTTAAGATAAAATAGATGTTTAGGCTTATTAGAGTTTCGGGAAATTTGATACTCTAGTTTCACTTTTGACTCTAATTGTATTTCTTTCTCTCCCTTTGTGAGGAATCGTAGGGTGGTTGATACAAACACAAATTTTTTTGTAAGATTCTGACTAGGGTTTGTTGCTCTCTTAAGAAGTTAGATTTAGGGGTCCAACTGTTTGAGATAATGTTTTAAAATATGATTCTGACAAAAGTCTGAAATTTTAGGCCGCTTTAAACTTTAGGTTCATGTGAGGCTTTCTTTTCATGAGAATCTCTCTCTCTCTTTTGTTTTCTTTTTCCTTTTCCCTCTTTGTGCTTTTCTCTATCTATGTTCTGTTACTTTTATTTCTTAACAACTAAGCATCGAAGCTGGATTTGAATTAAAGCTTTTGTGATTTGCAGCTATTGGCTCTTCTAATTGAGAGTTGTGATATCTGAATAGAGTGGATAGTGAAGCCTTATGAATTAAGTGGTGTTGGTGCATAAGATTCTTGTGCTGTTAGTGTATTGTAGCAAATGTCCTTCCGCAGCATTGTTCGTGATGTGAGGGACGGGATTGGAAGCTTGTCAAGGCGGAGTTTTGACTTGAGGTTTTCCGGTGGTAGCAAGTCGAATAGTTCAGTCCATGAGGTGCATGAACGCCCTCCTGTTATACAGAATAGCCGGTGGGCAAGCCTTCCACCGGAGCTTCTTCGTGATGTTATTAGAAGATTGGAAGAAAGTGAGACAACATGGCCTGCTCGGAAGCATGTGGTTGCATGTGCTGCAGTGTGCAAGTCCTGGAGAGAAATGTGCAAAGAAATTGTTACCAGTCCTGAGTTCTGTGGGAAGATTACTTTCCCAGTTTCCCTGAAGCAGGTGAGACTTTTGGTTGTTATATTCTATCCTATGTTCAAGATATATTTTATAGAACTGGTTTATACAAGAGTGCTTGCTCATATGATGTTCTATTGATTCTTGTTTTGCAGCCTGGTTCAAGGGATGGGGCCATTCAGTGTTTCATCAAGAGAGACAAATCTAATCTGACATACCACCTATTCCTTTGTCTGAGTCCTGGTGAGCTCAGTTCTTACTTTTGAAACCCTTACATAGGAGTTTGTTTGATTTCCTTTTTGATTGGTTTGAATTTATATATTATGTGATTTATTCGGTGGTGCAGTTTAATGTATGGTCTGTTTATGTTATTTCCATTATGGCCTAATCAGATTTATCATTCAATGATGAAGTTATTGTGTTCCTGGATTCGTAATTTTGCATAATAGCAAATGATTTATCTTATGCTTGTAAACTTTTTTTTTTTGTTCAAGATTTGTGGACCAACCGAATCTGGTATTGTCTAAGATTGGTTCACCCTGCAAAATTTGATGGCGTGTGTCTTTCTAGAGTACAGGATCAATAGATTATTAGTTTAATAGCTAAATGTTGGTGACCACCTAATCCACTAAAATATATGATTTTGTTCCACCACCAACCAGATTGTGTTTTTGAAAAATTGACCTACCTAGTTCGTTGTTATTGCCTTCTGTTAATTTATTGTGTTCATGTAGTTAAAGTAGAAAGGTATAGGTTTGGGAATTGAACGAATAAACTAGTTTTTGTTTGTAACATTTAGAGTATTGATTTAATTCTTAGCTATGCTGGCTTCTAAAACGTGGCATATTTCCATACTTGAGTGGACAAATTACGTGGCTGTTACCATACATATGTGGCCTGTAAATGTACAGTGAGAAGTTTTCTGGATTTGGTTGTCATTTTTTTCTGGGATATGTTTTGAATTCATAACTCTTCATGCAGCATTGCTAGTTGAAAATGGAAAGTTTCTTCTTTCTGCGAAAAGGACCAGAAGAACGACTTGCACAGAGTATATTATATCAATGGACGCGGACAACATATCGAGATCCAGTAGCACTTACATTGGAAAACTGCGGTATGTTCCTTTGGGATTCTAAATTTTTGCAGCATGATTTTGTTTGTCAAATCATGAAATTTTTACTGATACCTGTTTTGAAGGACATGAAAACTAATTAAATCTTTTAACTTTTTTGTTTCCTGAAAAGTTAGTTCCTGTGGATTTTAATATGATCATTGACATTGATGATGATTAAATTTAGTACTCATATGAGATCTTTCAACTCTCTGTATTGAAAGCACTTTTTCTGTATTTCTTTTTGTTGCAGTATGAACTTATGTTGTGTCATTTCTCTCATTTCAGGTCTAATTTTCTTGGCACCAAGTTCATAATTTATGATACACAGCCTCCCTACAACAACTCTCAGTTGTCTCCTCCGGGTCGAAGCCGAAGGTTTAATTCCAAAAAGGTTTCTCCCAAGGTTCCTAGTGGCAGCTACAATATTGCCCAGATCACCTATGAGTTGAATGTCCTTGGTACTAGGGGCCCAAGGAGGATGAACTGCACCATGCACTCAATCCCTGTATCAGCCCTTGAGCCTGGTAGCACCGTGCCCGGCCAGCCGGAGCTTCTTCCCCGTGCACTGGAAGATTCCTTCAGGAGCATATCCTTTGCAAGATCAATTTACAGCTCAACTGATTTTAGCAGTTCTAGATTCTCAGACATAGTTGTGGCAGGCAATGAAGAGGAACAAGGAAAGGACATGCCTCTAGTTCTTAAAAACAAAGCTCCAAGATGGCATGAGCAGCTGCAGTGTTGGTGCCTCAACTTCAGGGGAAGGGTGACTGTTGCATCTGTCAAGAATTTCCAGCTGATTGCTGCAACACAGCCGGCTGCAGCCGCCGGTGGTGGTGGTGCTCCTCCTCCTCCACCGCAGCCTTCATCACAGCCACCTCAGTCTGATCATGACAAGATTATTCTTCAGTTTGGCAAGGTTGGGAAGGACATCTTTACTATGGACTATAGATATCCCCTTTCTGCATTTCAGGCTTTCGCCATTTGCTTGACTAGCTTTGACACAAAACTGGCTTGTGAATAGAGACATTGAAGAATGGTACAAAGACAATAGGATTCTATCTCCATTTATGTAATACAATGGGTGGTGAAGCTGCATCAAGTCATAATACACCACATAGTTTTTTAACTGTAAAGAACAGAACAAGCTGTGCTCAATGTAATTTTTTTTATGTTTTTCCATTTCTGCAACAAACTCTCTCTCAAACATGTGTTGCTTCCCTGCAGTGTTTTTGCTGATTCATTGATTAAGTTTTAGTCACTGAATAGTATACATGCAGCTGTTATCTACATATTCATAATTTGCATGGTAAAAATCGAACGAGATAAATAATTCTTGTTATAACTTCTGGAGTTGTTAAATGCTCATTGTGGTGGAAGATTTGAGTGAAAATTATTAATCTTTTAATGCTTCACCATTTTCTCTCTCTGGAGTTGGAATCAATGAACTCTACAAAATCTCACAGATTTCCGATGATGATCATGAACGATGCTCAAATTAAAATGATCATTTAATTCCAATCTACATTTTAAATCGCTTTTATGAATGCACATATTAGATTGGATATTGATCTTTTACACAATGTTTGGATAGCATAGTTGTGAGACTTTTTTCCCGTAATGGTGTAATATATTTATGTAATTATCAAAGTGGTATAAAATTTTTTTAAATTCTACCGAAGGGTAAGTCGTATCATCATGGTGCGGTTTCACAGTAAAGAAGTCGTGTCAACATTAGTCGATTTTAATTAAAATGAGTTGAAGTCGTGTTAACTTGGAGAGACTTCTTTGTTGTTTAGAAATCGTGCCAAATCAAGACGACTTTAATTTGAGCCACACGTTCACTCGCTCGGGCGAGTGAGGCTCGCCTAAGCGAGGTCGCGATGAGACCTGTACATGTTAAGCGCGACTTCTCGTCCAGGTGATAAGTTTTGGTTCTGAGTGATAGATACTCTCTCTTAGGCGAGAGTGGCTCGCCTAAGCAAGGTCGTGAAGTGATTTGATGCATTTTTACGTCGAATCCTCGTTCAGGCGAGGTCTGTGTTTATGACTCGCTCAGGCGAAAAGAGCTCGCCTAAGCGAGATAATGTGGTGAAATGACTATTTCACACTCACTCAGGCGAGGCGGGGTAGCTTACGCGAGGCTGATGGACTAGCTTGAGCGAAAATCTCTAGCTTAAACGAGAATACTACATTTTCTATGTTTTTGTGTGCTGTTTGAGCTGGGTTGCGTGTTATTCCCTAAGTATAGGAATTATATGTTTTTGGTTGTGGTGTTGTGGCTGGAAGGGTTAGCTGTTGTGATTTTCTTTTGTGTGTGGTGGTGTTTCGTGAACTTGAAGGATTAAGTTCACCTACTTTTGTGTTTGGGCTTGAAGGACTAAGTCCAATAGGGGTCTGGGATGTGCTTGATGGTGGGACGCATGATGGGCATGGAACTGTGTAGTTCTCGTCGGCTGCTAAGTGGCGAGGAGTCCTTAGAATGGTGATTACATGTGTCGGACACATGATGGGCAAGGAATAGTTTTGTTTCCGTTGGCTGCTATTAGGCGAGGAGTCCATAGTATGGTGATTGCGTGCGTGCCAGGGTCCGAGCGAGGAAGGCTTGGATGATTTTCTACAGATGAGGAGTCTGTGGGGCAGGACTATGAGCGATATAGGCTCGTAGGGTTGGACCACGAATGGGTTAGTTTCGTGGGAGCACAGTAAAGTCCCAAGACCTAGATTCATGCATATGACTCATGAAGGACTATGAGATCAAGGATGAGTAATTTGAAAATAATGAAATAATTTAGTAATGTTATTTTCTTTGGGATGGAAGTCATTTATTTTACATCTATATATGTGCATAGCTCGCCCTATCTGTTTGTGTGTGGCGATGATCGGATAACCTGTTATCCGAGAGTAAATGATTTGACGGGTGAGTCAGGAGATGCTTGAGTACAGAGAGCGGGATTAGAAGGGATTTTGAAGACTTTTACTATTAAGATGTTTTCATGTTTTTGAACAGTTTATATTTAGTTATTTTATGGGATTGTAATAATTATTTCGTTTGAATTTTTGGTAATGTATACTATTTTATGAATTTAATTTTCCCGCATTTTGGAAAATTATGATTATAAATGAAGTTTATTAATATCATTGTGTTTTATTTTACTTTTAATTATTCTTCTATATTTATTTCAAAGTAATATTCCTTAGGGATGTTACAAGAATGACCCAACCGATCATGCCAAACAAGAAATTCATTATTATTTATAAGCTTCTGGCTTACAATAACATGCGTCTCAATCACATTAATATATGTGTAGTACAAGCCATAAGAGAAGGCTGATAATTTCTCTCAATCGCATTGACTCAATTCGAGTGATATAAAGATATTCAATATCTCCTTCATTATTTGTCTCAATATGATATCCATTTAGACGAATATACTTGAAACATAATAAGTTTCTATTGGACTTAGGAGAATAAAATGCATTTTTAATATGCAATCTTGTACCTCTTGTTAGAAGTACAGTAGCTCTTCCAGAGCCTTCAATTATATTTGTAGTACCAGAAATAGTACTAACATTGACTTCTCACATTACCAAACAAGAGAAAAATTTATTACTCTTGAGAATTGTATGAGTTGTTGCACTATCAGCAAGGCACAGATCTTCATCATTGGTGTTAATGCCAATATTCATTCTTCATATTAACATAAATATCAATATTAGAGATTACTTTGTAAGAGGAGAAGAAAAAATAAATAAATAAAAATAGAGGATTTTATTCATAAAAACATAAAAACTTATACATATAAAAGCAACATGAATTAAATATAAAACATTGTCTTAAAATTTAATAACATAATATAAAATAAAATAAAACTATTTTCTAACACTCGCATCACCAATAAGGTGATCAATGCTTCCGTCGGGTTTAGAAAAGAAATCACCAATATCAAGATGAGTAGTATCCATATGGCCATATTCAGAATCACCATCTTCATAAGCAAAGTGTGTTTCTATGTTCTTCTTTTTAAGTGATTCTTGGTAGAGTTCAACAAGATGTGTTGGTGTATAACAAGCACGGGTCCAATGACCTTTGCTGCCACAATAACATATATTTTCAGGTTTTTTGCCATTATTTTCACCCCTTTCTTTTTTCTTTTTCGCATTCTTGTTCCACTTCTGTTGATGAAGTTTCTATTTGAAATTTCCTTTATAATCATGTCCATGACCATGATTAATAGCACGACCACGACCATGGCTATGAACACGGCCAAAATTACAACCACGATTATTATTATGGTCTTGACCTCGTCCATGATTATATGGATAAGATGTTGCTGCATTCACTTCTGGGAATGAAGCAGAACCAGTTGGTCGGGCCTCATGATTTTTCATCAAGAGCTCTTTATTTTGTTTAGCCACAAGAAGGCATGAAATCAATTCAGAATATTTGTGAAAACCTTTTTCACGATATTGTTGTTGCAAAAGCAAATTAGTTGCATGAAAAGTTGAGAATGTTTTTTTCCAACATATCCTCATCAGTAATTCTTTCTTCACATAGAGTCGATTGAGAAGTAATTCTAAACATTGCAGAATTATATTCACTTATAGTTTTAAAATCTTGCAACCGTAAATGCATTCAATCATAACGAGCTTTTGGCAAAATCACAGTTTTTTGGTGGTCATATCTTTCTTTTAAATTGTTCCACAATACAAAAGGGTCTTTTACAGTAAGGTATTCAATTTTCAACCCTTCATGAAGATGGCGACGAAGGAAAATCATAGCTTTAGCTTTATCTTGTTCAGATGCTTTATTTCCTTCTTTAATAGCATCACCTAGACCCATTGCATCTAGATGAATTTTAGCATCTAAAATCCATGATAAATAATTCTTCCCCGAAATATCAAGGGCCGCAAATTCAAGCTTTGCAAGATTTGACATGTTTTAGAACTAGCACATAAAATATTATTATAATCAAATTTCATGTATGAAATTACTAAAATCAAATAATAATAATAAAACAGAGAAAAAAAATCAAACAATTATCATCACAAAGAAAAAATAATATAAGATAAAGTTTGTGAATGAGAAAAAGATTAGAAAGAACCTCGGTTGAGGAATATAGAGCGTTGTCCTTAGGGAGAAAAAAAAAATATGCCTTCACGCTTAGTTGGATAATCCTCGTGCCAATAACGTGTTATAAAATAAAGGTAATAAGAGAGAGAAGAATGAGAGAAAAAATAGAGAATGAGAGAGTAAGGAGCAACTTCTGTTTGTATATGTGTCTTATTACTAATAGGACAAGTCCTATTTATAGATACAACATGGTAACCCAGAAAGGATATAAAATCAAATAGTAAATACTACAAAATATTACATAAAGAGTAATAAATCATATGAGTAATTGTATCAAATCAATGGACGACCATTAATTCATAACAATTATGATCTTATTTGCACCATTAAACATAGGTTGAAGTTTAAAAAATGAAAGATCTATGTCTAAATACAAACTATTACTAGTTTAATTATTTTTTTTAGTGATTTGTTCAAGTGGTATAACATAATTAATGGATAAAAATATATTTTAATATAATTTAGAGAAAGAAAATAAAAGAATATTTGAAATATTTTTAAACTTAAATGTTTTTTTTTAATATTTAAAAATAACATTTGAAAAATTAGTACATGTTGTTTGTCATCAAAATTTATTTATACGTAATTATATAATATTTTATATAATTATTTCACTTTTTATTATTTAACACTTCCATTTAAAATATATATGATTATAATATTTTTTATAAATATTTAATATCGAAGAAATAAATTAATTTGATATTCTTTGATAATATTATATTTTTTTTACATAAATATTAATTAATTTCTATTATTCAATCAATGCTTTTAATTGATATGTAATGCATATATGATAAAT
>Ga0214543_1013264_pt1 | contig 10471 bp, 12 predicted proteins | sample CNSS2metaG_FD_160094 | JGI IMG/M metagenome (GOLD analysis project Ga0214543, IMG submission 160094) | Root nodule microbial communities from cowpea collected in UCLA plant growth center, Los Angeles, California, USA - CNSS2 | ecosystem: Host-associated > Plants > Roots > Nodule | place: USA...
TAATATATATTATCAAAAAATATATATATATATATATATATATATATATATATATATATATATATATATATATATATATATATATATATATACGTGTCCTAACTCAACTCCCGTTATAAATGAGTCATGCTTTTTAGATCTCCCTGGTATATCCATTGACCTGAATTGTTTTAAAAAAAAGAAATTAAATATAAATTTTTAAAATATGAATTTTAATTAAATATTTTCATTTTCTAATTAATTAAATTTTAAGTACTTGACAAATTTAGATATTTTAAATAATGATAACTTAAGGTATTTTTAATTTAATTTATATTAAATATTTTATCTATTGAGTGTTATTTTTTTTTAAATCTTACCGTTTGGTTGATTTTTCTTTAATTGGATGACGTAAAGGAGTTGACATTCTTGTTACTTCTACGTATTTTTAACTCGTGGTCAACTAATTTATTTCTTCTTTGATTTTTTTTTTCTGGTTTATTGATTAACTCGTTTTTGGAAAATAAAAGACGAATGAATCAAGTAGTTGAAGACAAAAAAAAAAAAAAAAGGAAAAAACAAAAAAAAAATGAAAAAGAAAAAAAAAAAAAAAAAAATCGAAAATATAAAAAAAAAAAAAAAAAAAAAGAGTAAAAACCACAACAGTATTGAGAATGAAATCAAATGACAGAGTACTCGAAAGATTGAATAGAAAATACAGTGAAATGCTTAAAACTTAATTAAGGACTTATAAGTAAGATGATTTACAAATCTATAGATTAGACCAATTTAATTTCATTTAAATGTGGATTGAACAAGTTAGATAACTTTTTTATTTAACATATTTTATAAATTTTCGAACTGACTAACTTGCATTTCTAGTTCAAAATCGTTGAAAATGAATATGGTTATATGGAAAAGGATTATACTAAGGTAAAAGAAATATTTATAGTTTAGGACTAAAAATAAAATGATTTTATAGTACATAAAGTGAATTCAAATAACTGATTAATCAAAGAACACACATTGCGCACGGGCGTTTCCACTAATTATTGATAAAAAGAAATTATACCAAATATTATGGATAAAGAAGCATGTGTTCTTTATTATTTATCTTGTTCTATTTGCACAATCAATATCAATCACCAATACTAAATACATTTACAAAGGAAGACAAGAAGTACATCACTCAAATTAAAGGAGTATTCAGAAATTGTGCAACAATAAGTTTGCGATATTTTGTACATTATTATACATTTAAAATCAAAGCAAATATTCAGAACTTGTGCGACGTGAGGTTTCAATAGTGGGTTTGGAATTGAAAGAGAAAAACCACTTAGCATAGTCATATAGACCTTGCTACAAGATTGTAGCCATCTTATTCTGGTGAAGCGTTTTACCTGGCTTGAGGAATAAATTCTGTGTTCAGATTCAAGGTCACCCCTGAATCTGATGAATGGTTACCTCTATATTTTGTTCTAGCTACTTCCATTGATAAAGACTCCTTCAGTTCAATCACTATCTCGCTTGTGACGGGCCTTCTGTTCATATTTGAAGACACACATGCTGTTGCTATTTCTACTGCTTTCCAAACTGAATTGGTGTCATAATCTCCTTCTAGCCTTGAGTCAACAATGGCCTTCATATCCCCTTTCACCACCAACGATCTCACCCAGTCACTTATGTGAATACTTTTTTCACCCCTCGTTATCACTGCTTGATTTGTGATTATCTCCAAAAGAACAACACCAAAACTATAAACATCACTCTTTTCTGTCAATCTGTTTGTTGTGAAGTACCTGCATGACAAGAATAAAATGCAACTCAATTTATTTTCTGACAGATTTTCTCGACACAAACATCCACATGAGTAATATTTTTTTCCCAGAAAATGATAAAGAGGAACAGGACAATGTAATTGAAGAACTCACTCAGGGTCCAGATAACCAGGAGTACCGGCAACAACAGTTGACACGTGAGTTCCCCCTTCAGTTGGAATAATTTTGGACAGACCAAAATCTGCTAACTTTGCTTGGAAGTGTTCATTCAGCAATATGTTTGTAGATTTTATGTCTCTGTGGATTATGGATGGCTTGCAACCATTGTGCAGATACTCCAAACCTGAGATTAAATTTAAGGCATAATATTGCGAGGGGAAAAGGAAAGTTATAACAAAACTATCAAAACACATAAATTGAAGTTTAATTTCTGACCTAAGGCTGCATCCACTGCTATACGAAGTCTTTCTTCCCAGGTGAAGAATTTTGCTTTGCTGCGGTTACCTGCAAAAACAAGTTGTTGCTTTCTGTTAACTTATGACTCGATCAATACACTTGTCTCCTGAGGAAATACTCATATTCATGGTTTCAGAATACAAAACTAGTTTAGAGATTCATATGGGAACTAACCAGAGAGATGTTCTTGTAAGTTTCCATTGGCCATGTACTCGTATATGAGACCCTTATTGGTTTCTTCATTACAATAACCAACAAGGGAGGTTAAATTTTTGTGATGAACTCTCATTAGAAGTTTAACCTGTATATCAAAATCTAAACCATGTTTAACCATATATTTTTATTTCTGTGATAAAAGTCCAGGTGTAAAGTGATAGAGAAACTTGCCTCTGCCTGAAATTGTTGAAAGCCCTTGACAGACGATGAGGAAAGCATTTTCACTGCAACAGGAGTGTCATCAATATGGCCAAGATAAACAGTTCCAAATCCTCCTCTACCGAGAGTTGTATTGAAATTGTTGGTGATTTTAAGGATGTCGGAGTACGAATAAATTTGTTTCCTGAATGGTAGTAATAAATCATCTTGTTCTGTGTGTTGTGGTGCGATCTGACTTTGATCCTTGTCTACTATCAAAGCTGTTAAATATCATGATGCAACAGTTTCGAAAACTAACAGGTTACGATTAAATCGCTTTGATAAATCATCAATAAAAATATCTTTGTAGGCATCACCTTTCAATTTTCTTCTTTTAAGAGTCCATAATATAGCTGCCACGACAACGAGAAGGAGCACAACCCCACTAACAGATGCTACCAAGGGTGTAACAATGTTCTTTTTCTTTCCACTCTCTTTGTCCTGCTCGTTGCATTGACCAGATTCACAGAGATTTGGATCCACACTAGCATGGAAAACACAGAAGGTTTATGTTTTAACTCTCAGTAAAACTAAGGAAAAGTAAAGGTGACACCTTTCGTTAACATGAGAGGTAAGAACTAACTTAAAACTGATTCGGATTCAATTCTTCTCGTTGTGATAGATGATATTATGAGTTTGAGAATTTTCACTAACATCCTTACCTTAGTGACAAAGAACCTCCCTTAGATTTGTCAACAAGTGCTGAGGGAATTGAACCAGAGAGGTTATTCTTCTCCAGGTTTCTGCCAAAACAGGGAAACTATAATATCCTTTTCTATTTTCTGGAATAGAGGAACCAAAAGTTGTTCCTGTAAACTGACGAAGCAACTTACAATATCTTTAAATGTTGTAATTGAGACAGAAAATCAGGAATTTCACCGTTTAAGTTATTGTTTGATAAATCCCTGAAAACAAAAAACATCCCTCCTTTTAGAAAGTCAAAATTTTGACAAACGTAACCAAAGACATCTTGACATGTACGTACACAGCAGAAATAATGAAAAGATCTAGAGAGTTTAATTTATATCTGTTAAAATAAATTATACTATAAACCAGTCAAATATGAATACTGCGATATAGCGTTTAAAATACTTATAAATTTAATTTACTCACTATTTATGATTTTTTTAACTCTGATCATGTATATAATATTTACTCATTAAATACAGAGGTTTTTTCTAGTGTCATGATTTATTGGATCAGGTGAACAAAAACAAAAACACTCACAAAGTCTCCAACATGGTGAGGTTTGAGATTGAAGGGTCTATCTTTCCTGACAACCCACTTGAAGATAAATTCCTGTTTTACAGATCCATCAGTTATATACGATATCATCTCAGATCCATAAAACTACTATCCACAGTATTAATTTGAGCAGCATAACTTACAAAGTTGTGATTCTTGGAGACTCGTTTTTGCTATAACTACAATTCAAACCATCCCACAAGTAATCTACTGGGGCACATGGATCACCTTGCCAATCTCTTTTCACCCCATAAATTGATTTGATGGTTGTAATGGCATCATCTTTGTTTTTTTAACGCATAAAGAAGTAAAGGGTAGTTAAGATCATGCACAGAGTAGTTAAGAATAATATGAAGATTATATTTTCGTGGCATACCGTCTCCTTTGAACGTATCTGATTGCGGGAAATCTATTACTTTGTAAATTTCAAGGGCATTGATGATGGGAGGCAGGGTTGAGTCATTGGTTTTTTCCAGAGAAAATATAATTTCTTTCCCACTGGAGGCTGACTTGGACAGTAAAGTGGTGACAAGAAGATTCTTTGGTGAACAGTTTGAATACCACAGTTTACCATTTGCCACGATGTTGAATTCTCTTGTCTGATTTGTCGCTAACTCTTGAATCTCCATGAAGTACAAGTAAACATAGAATTGGTCAGTTGGATCATCGGGCTCCCATTGTAATAACAATGGAGCACTAACGTTTGGTGGTGTAACTGCAGTGCTCATCACAATAGCTGGCGGTCTGTATACGCTCTGGACTAAAGCATCCGCAGAAACCGAAACACTTAATTGTGTCCAATTATTGATGTTGCCATATCCCCAGTAACGATCGTAAACATCGTCCTTGTACCTGCGTGAAAACGAAATTAGTCCAAGATAATCAATGAAAAAGTTTAATCCAAAAAGTATAGTTTACCTGTAGCCTTGGTTTGAACCTAAATCCCAGCGGATGTAAGTTTCCAATGATCCAGATTTAGTGACATAAATATCATTTGTCAAAGTTCTGAATTCTAGGGTTGATATAAATGGTGTTCCATGGCCCGTGTCAACCAGACAGATTTGTACATAATCTTGTGAAGGTATATGTATGATCTCCATGTCCACTTCATATGATCCATTGTTTATGTTGACTGTACCCCATCGGTTAGCCCCGAGATGAATATCAAACTTTGGTATCTTATTCAGCCCATCATAATTCCCGTACAAAAAACCAGCCTTGATCAGATACTTAGAGCCTCTTGTGATGTCTATTTTGTAGCAGTTCCTTTTTCCTTCAGGGAAGCTTCTGAGAGTCAGCATCTGTTTTTGATACTCTCCTTGGAGATCAGATTCTACTGACATACTCACACCAGTGTTTATTAAACTTGCATCTGAAGTATAATTTATGCCCGTTTGAGACTCAATATAGTTCTCATATGCAGGAGCTCCACAGTCTATGCTGATGAATCCTGAAACATAAAAATGGTGCAATGAAGCTTCAGATTTTCTTTTTTGTCAAATAATGGTGCAATGAAGTTCACGTTTTAATTTGCTATCAAACCTGATTGGTCCTGAGCTTGAATTAGAACGGCAAGAAGTAGAACTCCAACAAAACCAACAAGGAAACACCTCAACGTTCCCATTTCTTATCACCCTCTGTCTCTGAAGTAGAATAGTGATCATCCTTTTCCGACTTATACCATGTTTTGGCGAGGTGGTCAATGTCAACTTGAAGGTAATCTTAACAGTTTTGAATTTCTTTAAACTTTTGTCCCTTTCCATTCTTACTTGCATCCAGTGCTGTAGGATCACCCACTTGATTAATTTGACATTCCTGTCATATTCATCATTTGTCATGCACTTGGTGTGCATAAATAAAATCGTATTACATTCACTGGAAAATGAATCAATGTATATATAAATGGAAGTAAACTAATTAAAAACATAGCAATTGATGGATCTCAACGAGTGTTGAATTAAGAAGAAAATGTCTATGTTTGTGGTATAAAGATTTACATTTGTTAGAATGTTGGAAGGCTTTTGAAACCCAATTAATATTGCTTTCAGCCAATTGCCTTATAAAAATCCTATATGCTGAGAGAACAATGCTTACAATAATGCCAATACAGTGTTTTATGATCCTCATGCTGAGATATTTCGTAACTGACATTTCTAAGCATGGACACTTCCTTCCATAATGCTGAATGAACTGATAAAAAAATGCTAATGAAATTTTAAGTGTCAATTGGAAGGTATCTTTGATTTAAAAAATGAAGACATATACCAAGTCAATATTGATTTATTTTTTAGGGCAAGTCACTATTCTCTTAGGGTGAGACCAAGTCATTATTTACTTTTATGACTGTTAATTCATTCGCAACTGAACCGAATCGTTGAAGTGATAAGATTGGAAACTTATAATTCCTCAAACGATTTGCATCTATGCGATTTTTTTGTATTTCAGATCTCTTTAATCACAAAATTGTAAAATAGGATTTCTAGATTTTTTTTTTCAAAATTCCAACATCAAATGAACAACCTTCGTAATATAAACACAAATTAAAAAAATTCAATTAAAACAAGTCACTGAGACAGTTATCAATATTATACTTTAAAAGTTTAGTATTTCAAATTAAAATTATTAAATAGGCCAAATTAGGTTCTTATTCATAAGAATGATCATCTCAAATATAGACAGGAGGAATACCTGCTTTTCAAAATGTGACAATATCTTAAATGACATTGTAATAAACTGGAAATCGCTTTAAAAAATGTCGATCAACATTTTTTTCCCCTATATAATCTAATAATAATATGTCAACGGATTGACTAAAAATAGTAATAATAATAATAATTTTTTTTATCATAATTACTCATATTTTTATGTGTTTTCATCGGTATTATTAATAAATTTTCACACATCTTAGCTAATCAGCCAATCACATTCACATTCAATACAAATGAGGAATATATACGAGTCTTCCTCGTGTTTACCGAGTCTTATGGATGCTAATCCTATTGATAATGTAAAAAATAAGAAAAGTAAACCCTGCTATAAAAAATCATATTTTTCATCATATTAATCTTTCAAGATTTTAGTCAACAAATTAATTTATTGAAAATCTAATTCATCACTTCAAGATTTTATAGTCAATAAATTAATTTATTGAAAATCTAATTCATCACTTTCACTACATTGGTTCATTGAGAGTTTATCAACAAATTAAACCTTTAAAAACCAAAGTATTACTCAAAAATCGTAAGTACATTTGTTTCTTTTATGTCATATTTTAGCCCATGTATAATTAAATATCATAACCACATAGTGGAGAATAATATTAATTATTAACTACATTCTACTTCCTTATAGGTAGTTTGCTTCTAAACTAATTTGGATAAATTTTCTTAGTTTTTTCGAGGACTTTCTCATAGCAATAATGATTTATCTGGTGTTTATTTATTTATTTATTTTCACTCACGTCCTTTTATGATGACCGTATTTTTCTTGTGATTTACCAGTTTAATGACGTGGATCTCAAAACCCTCATTGACAGTGTGTTATTTATAAAATATGAATATCGACGATAAAGGAAAGCACACGATTTTGACAAATTTTTTTCAAAACAGAAATATGGATGAAAGGATGTAAAAATTTATTGATAAAGGGAATTATACAGAAATGTCATGTAAGGCCGAAACATGTTTTGGTTGAATATCCAAATGGGTGTTTAATGACATGTATCGATGTGTTAGGCCAATGAGTTATAATACGGTACGTGATATATGAATATTGAAGAGTGTACAACAATTTTTAGAAATATAATAAGTATATGATTGTTGGTACGTGATATAGGCCAATGGGTTATGATACGGTACGTGATATATGAATATTGAAGAGTGTGCAACAATTGTTAAAAACATAATAAGTATATGATTGTTGGTAAGTGATACATGAATATTGAAAAGTATATAACAATTTTTAAAGACATTATAAATATATGATTGTTATTATGTGAATCCAAATTAAAACTTTGGTAATTAATTGGTAGTTAAAGTTAGTGGTCAATTTAAAAACCAATTTATAATAGAAAATATTTTAGTTATTATAACTTAGAAACCAATTATAATTTTTTTGAACTATTTTGGTCACTACAATGATAAATTATTTTTTTTTGCCACTAAAAATTGATGATTATTCAAAGATATTCTTGTAATCTATTACAATTCCATAAATTAGATACTTCATTGATAGATATTGATAAAATACACATACATATCACACAAATACATGATCCAAATTGAAATATTGGTACATCATACTTAAAAACAGAAACATAAGAAGCTAAATTCATCTGAATCAAAACACAAGCAAATATAACACCAATGATGAAATAGGTATACATTGAAAGGCATTGCTGATTATTTTATTTTTTTCTTCTATTTGCAACTCCATTTCACTCACCAAGCAACCCTAGCGATGTTCGTCTTGAAACAATTTCAAGTGGTACGGTACACTATGACTATAGTCATCTTACTTTGGGGAACCGTTTACCTGGCCTGGGGAAGAGATTCTGTATTCAGATTCATGGTGACATGTTCAACTGAATCACTTGTATGAGTACTTTTATTATCAGTTCGATCCAATTCCATTGCTAAAGACTCCTTCAGTTCATTCACTACCACACTTATGATTGGCCTTCTGTTGGGATTGGGAGATAAACATGCCGTTGCTATTTCCACCGCTTTCCAAACTGAGTTACTGTCAAAGTCTCCTTCCAACCCTGAGTCGACAATGGCATTGATATCACCTTTTTCAATCAAGGACCTAACCCATTCACTTATGTGGATTTTTTCCTTCATTATCGCTGGTTGACTTGTGATTATCTCTAAAAGCACAACACCAAAGCTATAAACGACGCTCTTTTCTGTTAATCTATTGGTTAGGTAGTATCTGTAAGACAGAATGTAACTCGTTATTTTCTGTCACAAGTTTTTGAACATAAACATTCAGATAGAATTACTATATTTTTCAGGAAAATAATGGACAGGAACAGGACAGTATAATTGATGGACTCACTCAGGATCTAGGTAACCAGGAGTACCAGCAATAACAGTTGATACATGAGTTCCCCCATCTGCTAGGATAATTTTGGATAGACCAAAATCAGATAATTTTGCTTGGAGCTGTTCATTCAACAATATGTTTGTAGATTTTACGTCTCTGTGGAATATTGGTGGTTTACAACCATTTTGCAGATACTCCAATCCTGAGGCCAAAAGTATATATTTAGAGAGGAATAAAGAATTAAGAAAAGAATATTATTCTGCTTTTTTACCTGAAGCTGCATCCACTGCTATACGAAGTCTCTTTTCCCAGCTGAAGAAATTTCTTTTGCTTCGTTTACCTGCATAATCAAGTTCTATAACTTTCTCTACATATTTTTTGTTCACTAAGGTTAGTGATATGACTAGTACAATTTTCCAATAAGGAAATATCCATATCTTTCAGAAAACCAAAAAAGTTTGGAAATTTATTGCACAGACTTTAGACAAGAAATTAAGCTTTTTTAAGGGGCAAACCAGAAAGATGTTCTTGTAAATTTCCATTGGCCATGTACTCGTATACGAGACCCTTATTGGTTCCTTCGTTACAATAACCAACAAGGGAGGTCAAATTTTTGTGATGAACTCTCATAAGAAGTTTAACCTGTAAATCAAAATGTCAACTATGTTTTAACTTTGTATATTTATTGCTGCACTGAGGGGCTTAGTGGAATGTGATTAAAAAGCGTTACCTCTGTTTGAAATTGTTGATAACCACGAACGGAAGATGAGGAAAGCATTTTCACTGCAACTGGAGTGTCTTCGATATAGCCAAGATAAACGGTTCCAAATCCTCCTTTACCAACTATTGTAGTGAAATTGTTGGTGATTTTAATGATATCGGAGTACGAATATATTTGTTTTGGGATTGTAGAGATGAATCATTTTGTTCAGTGTATTGCAGTGGTTCCTCAGTCTGATCCTTTTCTACCATCAAAGCTGTTGAATGTCATACACCAGTTTTTTAAAAAAACTAACAGGACATGGTTGAATTTGTCTGGAAAATTATGGATAAAAATAACGAATATTAACGATTGTAGAATCACCTTTTGCTTTTCTCCTTTTAACGGTCCACAATATAGCTACCACTACTACCAGAAGAATGAAAACCCCGCCAATAGATGCTACCAAGGGTGTAACAATGCTACTGTTTTTCTTGTTGCATTGATCAGGTTCACATAGATATGGGTTTTGGTCCACACTGCGATAAATTCACAGTAAGTTTATATTGTAACTCCCAGTAAGTCGTACAAGTCAGAAGAATTTTCTATAGATTGTAACTTGTGCCGAGATATTCAGTGGAATCAACAACTGGCTATCTAAAGTCATATGTGGTAAAACACCCTAATTTAACATGTAACTAAAAAGGGTTCAAGATTCAATTCTATGTCATAGGTGTGAAAGTCTCTGATGGGTTTATTTCTGAGAGGGTTTGTTAAGAAGAGGTTATATATATATATATATATATATATATATATATATATATATATATATATATATATATATATATAAAAA
>Ga0214543_1013266_pt1 | contig 10470 bp, 6 predicted proteins | sample CNSS2metaG_FD_160094 | JGI IMG/M metagenome (GOLD analysis project Ga0214543, IMG submission 160094) | Root nodule microbial communities from cowpea collected in UCLA plant growth center, Los Angeles, California, USA - CNSS2 | ecosystem: Host-associated > Plants > Roots > Nodule | place: USA...
ATATATATATATATATATAATTTTTTTTTCTTTTCTGGAATAAGTGATAAAGAAGTTAGTGAAAATGTGTCTTTGTTATGACCAGGTCTTTGAAAAAGAAAAAAAAAAAAAACTTTAGCCGGCTATAAATAAAGCATTATTTTGCTCTGGTCATGTTTTCCATAAAGCAGTTGGCAAACATTAATTAAATTCATAAATTTTGCTTAAAGCTTTAATACATAAATAAATTAATTGAAGAGTAATACAAAAGACGTAAAATTAGATTCGAATGTAGTATATATCAAGATAAACAGAACATTTAAAACAAGAATAGTCTAAGTAAACGAGCTTTAATTGTAATTAATATGGTTTAGAAGTTTTAAACACAGATATCAATATCAACAGTTACGTCTTCTTGAGGGCAATGTTGAAGAGTCATGCTCAATTAATTAATTAAAGGATAACTAATTATTCTTTACATCATGGCCGCTGGTACAGTCCCATGCCAATATCAAAGGCTTATGAAATCGTAAATTCTTTATTTTTGACAAATATTTTTCATTTGATTTACTTTTATGAGACTATATCTACTGTGATATCTAGAAAGAAAAAGTAATAAATGAAGAAAAAGTAAAACGTACTAAAATCAAGAACCAAAACAGAGGTTTGAAGTGATGGGCAAAACATTGAGAGTGAATGGGTTCAGTTAAGTTTTTATACTCTTTTCAACACAATTTATTTTTAGCAGAATATATAAAATACATTCAAATTTTAAAGATAACATAAACATCGCTCTCTGACTTTGTCATGTTATGTTGTTAGTGTATTTAATACAACATATATCATTTACATCAATGATACAAACTAATAATTTAAACCATTCACGCATGATATTATATATATAATGTATAAATAGGAATAATAATATTTTTTTAGTATTAATTTAATTATTGGTAATATAGATGTCATGCAAATGTCATATGAGGATATGATGTTCACAGAGCAATTAAAACTAACAATTTAAATAAAGGGAGATGATACATTGACAAAAATTTTTTGACAAACTTTTTGACAAATAACTATTTTTGGTAAAAAAACCCTAAAATTTTATTATTTTATTATCTTAACTTTCATTAAAAAATAAAAAAGTTACTTTATTTGGTAACTTTGTCAACTTTGTTAACTACATCTTTGTCAAAAAATTATTTTCCTTAAATAAAGTATAACTGCAGATCCATGTGACTGTGATTCATGTTTCTCTGACGACGTTAAAGTTGAAGATGAGAACAACAATTACAGAAAAAAAAAAAACAAGAAGAAGAGATTAACTAAGCCACTCCATTGATTTGAAGATATTAATTGAATTGAATGCTAAAGAATGCAAATAAACAAGAACACCATGTACTAATAATACATATATAGTTAGCTGGTAGTGGAACTTTATTAAAACCTATATGCACGAGGTTACTTGATTCAGATACCATAAACATATTATATTTACGTGAGAGGGATCATTAAAGTTTCTCAACTCCATTGGGGTATGTTAGTTGAGTTCTGAAATAAACTGGGAAGATGAAGTTTTCAAATGGAGTTTTGGTTTCGCTCATCTTCGCAAGCTGGTTGGTCCACACAGTATTTAATAACTTTGACCTACTCCAACGAGATTCCTGTTTATCCAGCATAAATCATAACTGGCCGAAAAAGGATTACAAATTTCGGAGTGTCAATTCATGAATGAAAGTAAATAGAAATCACTCACAGTCTACAATATCACTTATTTATTTTATTTTTGAGAATGAGAGACAGACACTTAATCACAGTCAATATCGACTGGTTCAGAGTTGTCTGGTAGGGCACATCCTCAACTTTTCTCACGCAACTTGTCAAACTGAGTGACGCACAACTTGCACATTGACATTACATAACTGCTTCTGTTTGTATATATATATACACACATGTATTTGCACTTTTAACATCCACAATTACAAACATATATCCTCATACCTTTATCCTTTGCTTCTTTGGTATATCTAGAGATGAATCTTTTCTTCTTGTTTCTCCTTCCCTTCTTATTCTACTCTTTCGTTTCCCTTTTGAAGTTGATTCTTCAACGTAGAGGCCAATCATGTTACATGTTGGCCTACGAGTGCTTTAAGCCTCCAGAAGACACCAAACTCGACACCGATTCCGCGACAAAGATTGTCCTACGAAACAGAAAGCTGAGGTTGGAGGAGTTGAGGTTTCTCCTCAAAACCATTGTCAGTTCGGGGATTGGGGAGAACACTTACTGCCCCAGAACCGTTCTTGAAGGGAGAGAGGAGTGTCCAACTCTTAAGGACACATACGAGGAAATAGACGAGATCATGTTCGACACACTCGACAACCTCTTCAAGAAGACGGGGATTTCACCCTCCGAGGTAGACATCCTCGTAGTGAACGTCTCCTTGTTCTCGCCGGCACCTTCTCTCGCAGCACGCATCATAAACAGGTACAAGATGAGAGAAAACGTGAAAGCTTTCAATCTTGCAGGAATGGGGTGCAGTGCAAGTGTGGTTGCTATCGATGTGGTGCAGCAACTGTTCAAGACTTACAAGAACTCCGTCGGGATTGTTGTGAGCACGGAGGATCTTGGTGCACATTGGTACTGTGGCACGGACAAGAAAATGATGCTTTCTAACTGCCTCTTTCGTTCCGGTGGCTGCTCTGTGATGTTAACAAACAAGGCTTCTCTGAAGGAGCGTGCAATATTGAAACTGAAGCACATGGAGAGGACCCAGTACGGTGCTGATGACGAGGCTTACAACTGCTGCATACAGGTGGAGGATGAGCAGGGGTACTCGGGTTTTCGCCTCACCAAGAGTCTTGTGAAGAGTGCCGCTCAAGCCTTGACGGTGAATCTTCAAGCGATGGCACCCAAGATTCTGCCGGTGTGGGAAATGGTACGGTTCTTTTTTGCCTCTGTAAAGTACAGTGGGATGAAGAAAAGGGAAATGGTACCCTTTTTCACTGGGCTGGTTCTTGGGAAGAACAAGACGAAGAAGACAAAGGTTAATCTTTTGGGAGGTGGGTTGAATTTCAAGACAGGGATAGAACACTTTTGTGTGCATCCTGGTGGGAGGGCAGTTATTGATGGTGTTGGAAAGGGTTTTAGGCTCTCTGAATATGACCTAGAACCTGCAAGGATGGCACTTCACCGTTGGGGAAACACTTCTGCCGGTGGGCTTTGGTACGTTTTGGGCTACATGGAGGCGAAGAAGAGGTTGAAGAAGGGTGATAGGATTCTGATGATAAGTCTTGGAGCTGGGTTCAAGTGCAACAACTGTGTTTGGGAGGTGACGAGGGACTTGTCTGATACAAACGTGTGGAAGGACTGCATAGAAAGTTACCCTCCGCAGAACCTGAGTAACCCTTTCAAGGATAAGTATAATTGGATCAATGATGAATATCTAAGCTTTGTGAGGTTGGATTTTAGCAGGATGGTCCTTTAGGTGGGGTACAGAGGGAGAGGTATAGTTCAGTAAAATAAGAAGAGAAAGGAAAAGAAACCTAAACTCTAGATGAAACTATACAGTTTAATTATTCAGTTAGAAGATGTGGAATATGTGATGATGTTAATTTCCAGGTTTGGAAGTATTTATTCTGGTTCATGTTTAAACACAAGGATCCATATAATTAGTCAGAGGAAGAACAACAAGTGTAGATTTGATTTGTTGAGAGAAACTTGATGACAAACATGTACTATTGTTGTGCTATTGATGAAATAAAGTTTCATGTCATTAATGTGGGTGTGGTAGTTAAGATCTAGAAAACATTAAACAATTATAACTTTGTCGAAGATGTCAATCAGAAACACTTTCATGAATACACTCGTAGTTCTATATTTTCTCAGTGGCTGAAAATAAATAAAATAATGGACTATACTTCTTCTACATCTAATACAAGATACGGATAAATACGTGTGATTACCTATTTTAGAAGCTTATAATTATCTTATGCTCTATTAAATATATAGAGATGTCAGAATGCGTTAGAACTTGCGAGTCAATTCGGTTTATCATGGGTTCGAGTCGGGTTAGGTTGAAATTTTTTTACAAATTTCAATACGGGTTGATTTTTGATCCGGTTCATCTAAAATCTGGCTCATCCGGGTTGAATCCGTGGTGAGCCAGGTTTGCTCACCAACCCGCAGATAAAAAGGTACACAAGAGTTTTTTATTAAGTTGGATTTTACACTTGGGTTATGTTAGGTTTTTGTTTTTAGCCAACACATAAATAATTTGTATTTTTTTTTATTTTGGTTTGTATTTGGATTGTATTAAAGTTTATTTAGATTTTAATTAGAATTATAATTAGTTTTGACTCAAAAAATAAATAAAAAAATAAAATATTTTTTTTAATTAAGTGAACTCGTGAGCCAACCCGTTTAACCCGTCAACCTGTGGTGGACTGGACCGGGTTCGAATTTTTTTGGCTCGCTAAAGAGATAACCAACACTAAATCATCAATCCGTGGTGGGTTGAGTCGGATCGGGCTGGATTACCCATTTTGACATCTCTAATTAAGCATTGCAAACATAAGTTTGTTGTTTCAATTCACATCGTCCAATCTTATAAATAAAATCTCAAATTTTAATAGTGAATAAAAGAACTGATTAAAAGCGAAAATCTGTTGGAATTAATTATTTACTACTAAATTACTAAAAGAAAGAAAAATTAGTGGCTAAAAGTCTCAGAATAGAAGCAACTATAAAAATATCTTATTTTATCCAATCTTTTGCGCCACAATGTCTCTATGAAAGTATAAATAACATAAATTCACTATTGTGAATTGATATAATAAGTTAATAGAAAATAGTAAAAAATAAAGAGTTGAAGATTATAGATAAGTATAAAAATGAAATAAAGAGATAAAATTAAATATTAAAGACAAAGATGATAATATAAATTAAAAATAAACCAAACTCTAAATTTAAAAAGGTTGTTGAACAATATGTACACATTTTAATAAATGTGTTGTACATATTTTAATCTGTACAGATTTAAGAAACTGTTCAGCTAAACTTTTGTGGAGCATAACATTAATGATAGAAGGATTTATCTCATATCTAACATTTTATCGTGCTACCATCTCATTTGTGAAAATCAAGACTCAACATCTAAGAATACTCTCAGGGATGCAGAGGTAATATTCTGGAGAGACAGAACAACCTGTAATATTAAGGATGCTTTGGATTCTCTGGTGTAGAGTCTTATGTTTTACGACAAATCAATCTCACTGGAGAATAATAGTGATGAAAGTGTCGAGGATCATACATAGAATAAGAAGAATAAAAGTAATACAATTTTTAATATATAAATGATGGCAAAATTCACTGATAAAAACTTATTTTGTAGGATTAATTTAGTTCATAAATAAATAATAATTAAAAGAACAATCATATTTTGATTACTAAATTTCTTACAAGATAAGAGTGGTATAATGTTGTTTTTTTTTTTAGTCTATCCATTTCTCAATTGGTTGCAGAACTTTATATTTTTTTTTCCATTTTTCTGTTCATTTCAGATTTTGGTACGAACATGGAATATATAATATACATGCACATGACATCCCTATATACTCCTTTGGGATTCATATTGTTACAATTTTTTAACCTAAACCTTTCTTATTATATTGTATCATTAATCACATGTCGCTTTCTCTCTTTTGATCTTTTTCTCCTCAACATATATTAATTTCACAACTAAAAATAATGAATTCACAACAAAATGTTTGTTACAAATTGAAATATTTTTTTTTTGAATAATCTTCTTTTCAAGCATATGAATATTTTCTTTTTCAAATTAATGTTTGTTTACTTTTTTAATATCTTTATCTACGGTACTCAATGGGTTGTAACATAGGTAACTGATATGATATCAACTATATAATGACATCATATTGGATGAATAATATATTAAAATGAAATCATTGTATAAAGATAACAAATTACATTTAATCAGATTAGAATTAGAATATTATGAAAAGTCATCATTTTGCAGAGTAGGCATTGTTCATTAATTCTTGGAATATTCATCATGCCTTATGTATTACTGATTTGATTGTGAAGATGATGTAAAAGAGTTGAACCGAGGGGGTTTGAACGAAAAAATACAACATGAATGAGATCTAAGCTTAACTATATAAGAAATTGATATATTTCAACTCAAAATCTTAAGACAATATATTTATAGATCTTTATTCTTCTACTTTCTCATTTTTAATCAACATGGAACTTACATTCATAGGATTTCTATTTCTATCAGCAAACCCATAGACCATGACCGAAAAAGTGTCATAAATATCGCAGTGTGAATTGATGAATGAAAAAGTAAAAAGAAAAGAGCACGGGACAGTCACAGATTACTTGTTTATTTATTTCCTTTCTTCTCAGGCAACTTGTCAAAGTGAATGAATTTAAGTGAGTTTGTTATGAAAAACTCAATCGAACTTACTAGTTAATGAGAGTTTATGACTAACTTAATGAAATTTATTAGTTATAAATGCATCCAATTTAGATATTATATATAATTCAATCTTATTTGCGGTTAAGTGAGTCTCAACATCATAGGACGTATATATATATATATACATTTGAACTTGTAACATTAACAATTACAAACATATATCCCCGTCCCCATATCCCTAGCTTCTTTGATATAACTAGAGATGGATCTTTTGTTCTTGTGCCTCCTTCCCTTCGTATTCTACTCTTTCTTTTCCCTTTTGAAGTTGATTCTTCAACGTAGAGACCAATCATGTTACATGTTGGCCTACGAGTGCTTTATGCCCCAAGAAGACACAAAACTCAACACCGATTCGGCCGTCAAGATCGTCCTACGAAACAGAAAGCTGAGGTTGGAGGAATTGAGGTTTCTCCTCAAAACCATGGTCAGTTCGGGGATTGGGGAGAACACTTACTGCCCCAGAGCCATTCTTGAAGGGAGAGAGGAGTGTCCATCTCTTAAGGACATGTACGAGGAAATAGACGAGATCATGTTCGACACACTCGACAACCTCTTCAAGAAGACGGGGATTTCACCCTCCGAGATAGACATCCTCGTAGTGAACGTCTCCTTGTTCTCGCCGGCACCTTCTCTCACAGCACGCATCATAAACAGGTACAAGATGAGAGAAAACGTGAAAGCTTTCAATCTTGCAGGAATGGGGTGCAGTGCAAGTGTGGTTGCTATCGATGTGGTGCAGCAACTGTTCAAGACTTACAAGAACGCTGTTGGGATTGTTGTGAGCACGGAGGATCTTGGTGCACATTGGTACTGTGGCACGGACAGGACAATGATGCTTTCTAACTGCCTCTTTCGCTCTGGTGGCTGCTCTGTGATGTTGACAAACAAGGCTTCTCTGAAGGAGCGTGCGATATTGAAACTGAAGCACATGGAGAGGACCCAGTACGGTGCTGATGACGAGGCTTACAACTGCTGTATACATGAGGAAGATGAGCAGGGGTATTTGGGTCATCGCCTCACCAAGAGTCTTGTGAAGAGTGCCGCTCAAGCCTTGACGGTGAATCTTCAAGCGATGGCACCCAAGATTCTGCCGGTGTGGGAAATGGTAAGGTTCTTTTTTGCCTCTGTAAGGTACAGTGGGATGAAGAAAAGGGAAATGGTACCCTTTTTCACTGGGCTGGTTCTTGGGAAGAACAAGATGAAGAAGACAAAGGTTAATCTGTTGGGAGGGGGGTTGAATTTCAAGACAGGGATAGAACACTTCTGTGTGCATCCTGGAGGGAGGGCAGTTATTGATGGTGTTGGAAAGGGTCTTAGGCTGTCTGAATATGACCTAGAACCTGCAAGAATGGCACTTCACCGTTGGGGGAACACTTCTTGCGGTGGGCTTTGGTACGTTTTGGGTTACATGGAGGCGAAGAAGAGGTTGAAGAAGGGTGATAGGATTCTGATGATCAGTCTTGGAGCTGGGTTCAAGTGCAACAACTGTGTTTGGGAGGTGATGAGGGACTTGTCTGATACCAATGTGTGGAAGGATTGCATAGAAAGTTACCCTCTACAGAACATAAGTAACCCTTTCAAGGACAAGTATGAGTGGATCAATGACGAGTATCTTAGCTTTGTTAGGTTCGATTTTAGCAGGATTGTCCATTAGGTGGGGTACAGCGACAGGGAAAGGTATATATAGTTGAGTAAAATAAGATGAGAAAGGAAAAGAAATATGTGATGATGTTAAATTCCAGGTTTGGAAGTGTTTATTCTGGTTCATTTTTAAACATAAGGATCCATATAATTAGTCAGAGGAAGAACAACAAGTGTAGAGTTGATTTGTGGAGAGAAAGTTGAGAAACATGTAGTATTTGTGGTGTTGATGAATTAAAGTTTGATGTCATTAATGTGGTTGTGTGGTATTGTTCAGAACTTTCCCGTAACCTAAATTTCTGCATGGCTGTCGCTTACTGGCATTTCCTGTGAGTTCTTTCTTTCCTTTCTTCAATTTTATTTTGGTTGGTGTATGTGTTAAGTAACACTGTTCGAATTCTAAAACCGTCCTACCAAAATGAATTAACGCGGAAATTAATGAGAAAGGAAACCCTTCATTTTGCTCTGTCATGTGTCAATTTCTACAACTCATTGTTATGAATTAATATATATAAACTAACTGATCATAAAGTTTAGGTGCGGTGTAATATACTGTGTATACGTACATTTTCATTTTTTTACTATAAAGATTTAAATAAATTAGTAACACTTTGAATTTGTCTCTTTATTAGTTTTACTATTTCGGTGACATTCTCTTAAATGTAATAAACTATACGTTGACATACATCCATTAAGAATCACATTAATTTGGTACAACTCCTAATATGTTCATATAGATACTATAGCAATAACAATTCACATATCCCTACAAAATAATACTTGAAAATCCTATGTCGATAAGGGATAAAACAATTTTAAAAATATAAATTAGTACAATCTTCCTTTTACAAGTTGATTTTATTAAGTTAAATTTAAAATCCACTTCTAACTATAGTCAATCAGTGAAATTTAAATCTTTTTTTCAAATTTTTTTCTAAAAACATAAATTTTCACGTGTAAAGTCATAGTTGTACGTGGTAGTGACACATGACAATTTAGTCATGATGTTTATAATTTTGATTTAATGTAGTGTCAATTTTTTTAAAATTAAGCAATTTGGTCATCTTAAATTTAGACAAAATTAATAATTAAATTTAAGGGTTAAATATATTTTTTATCTCTTAATAATTTTCGGTGAAAATTAAAGTTAGTAGATTCTAAAAACTTTGGGTTAGTTTAGTCCCAACCCAACCTTAGAAATGCATATGCATGTATTTTTTTTATGATTTTAATGGAATATGTGATGATTTGAATTTGGTGCTTTTAAAGTATTTATTCTGGTTAGAGGAGGAACAGAAAGTGAAGAGTTGATTTATTGAGAGAAAGTTGAGAAGCATGTAGTATTTGTGGTAATGATGAATTAATGTGGGTGTGTTTTTGTTCAGAACTGGGGTTGCTGACTTGCCGGTAACCTAAATTTCTGCATGGCTGTCGCTTGCTGTGGCATTATCTATCTCTTTTGATTGGTTGGTGGTGTGTTTACTAACACTGTTAGATTGTCCCTTTTCTCATTCGAATTCTGAAACCATCGTACCAAAATTAATTAAACGCGGAGATTAATGATCTGGTTTTCTCTAACGTTTGTTCAGAACGGAAACCTAATATTGTCAGTGTAGGTAAGTTGCTATGAACAAATAATTTTCATTTTCATTTTGCCCTGTCATGTACTTGGATAATTTTCTACAACTCATTATTATATATATGTCAATGTTGACTACGGACACCGTAACTAATAATAAATTTTAGGTTGGGTGCAACATTTTCATTTTTCCACTATTATGATTTAAATAAATTACTTACACTTTTAATTTCTCTTTTTATTATTTACTATTTCGGTAACATTCTCATAAATCTAATAAGCTTGATACAATTACACCCCCATAATAAATAACGAGATAAATTGTCCAAAAAATTTAAGATAATAATATAATAAGTTTTATTTAATTTCACTATAACTGCACAATTATATTACAAATATGATGAATCAATGAAAGGGTAATATCAAATTTAATAAATGACAAACTTCACAAACACTGTGGTATATCATGTATGTATGTATGTAAGGTAGTAGAGCGTTAGAATTGGTATAAAAATTTTGTTGTGACAATTTATAATGCATAGCACAATGTTGTATTCAGACTCATAATGCAAAGTTATAATCATGACTGCGATTAACATTCCATTTTTAAGTTTTAGCTGCTATTTCCGTCCAGAAACAGAGGGTTTTTTTCGATTGTAGGCAAATGGGATGGGTTTATTACGGGTATGGGCAAATTTTTAAAAAATTACGGAAGTAGGCAAAACGTTTGGGGGGTGCACGTTTTCGTAAGAAGAAATCGTGTACCCC
>Ga0214543_1013270_pt1 | contig 10467 bp, 5 predicted proteins | sample CNSS2metaG_FD_160094 | JGI IMG/M metagenome (GOLD analysis project Ga0214543, IMG submission 160094) | Root nodule microbial communities from cowpea collected in UCLA plant growth center, Los Angeles, California, USA - CNSS2 | ecosystem: Host-associated > Plants > Roots > Nodule | place: USA...
TTCCTTAAAAAAAAAAAAACGCCACAACCCTTCCTCTCAAACGCACACCACTCATCAACACAACCCACCTTCCTCTCAAACGCACACCACTCATCAACACAACCCACCTTTCCAACAGGTTTAAGAAAAAGCTACATATAAAATCAATTAAAATAAAAATATACACATGCATTAAAATAAAAATATACACATGTTGTCTAATATTAAAAAACCAGTATTACTTACTTGTAAAAAATGGAGAAGCCGCGGGAAAGGATGAACGGTGGGGAGAAGAATGGTGTGTGGAGGAGAAAAGGATACTCTGTGAATGAGAAAAGGATGGCGTGGGGAGAATGATTTGTGGGAGAAGAGGGAGAAGAGGGAGAATGAGGATGGAGAGTGTGTGGAGGCGTGGAGGCTTATTAGGTCAAAGATTCCAAGGGTGCAGGTGCGTGCAGGGAGGGAATCTGCTTTATTTGCTTTATTGGGGTGCGGGTGCAGGGGTTTTGAGGGTGCAGTGTGCTGAGGGGTGTGAGGGGTGCAGGGGTATTTGGGGGTGCAATGCGGTGAAAGAGAGAAAAAGACACAGTAACTTTTTTTTTAACCAGGGGCAAACATGGAAATAAAATAGGTTTTGGGGGTACAGGAGAGATTATTGGAGGTGCAGGGAGAAGCCCCCCTTATCATATGACTTGTATGTGAGGATTTGTTTGTAGGCTTCTTCTCATTTACAAAACTCAACTCTAAAAATATGTTTGCTAGAGCCCAATCTAATATCAGTTAAATCAATTATTTATTAGATAAAATACTTCTTGTGCTTACATTATATAAAATAGAGAAAAGTTACACATTTTGATTTTATTAATTTTATTTGAATTTCGTTAATATTTAAGATAATTAAACACACTTTTTAACACTTTCTATAATTGTTATTAAAAAAATTAACATTAATGTGTAATTGAAATTCTTTACTTTTATTTTTTGTTGTGTAAATTTAAAATAACTATTTTAAGATTAATTACATATTATTATTATTATCTTTTTTTAATAAAGGACAATCGCTAAATTACTAAATATATATAACCAACTATACCCTATCTAAAAACTCATTAAATGAATTATGAATATGATTAGACTATGTTCAAAAGATAGACAAACTGACCCAAATGAGTTGAAATTTATTCTGTAATAAAAATAAATTTAAATATGTTTTTGTCCCTAAAGTTTCAGTGAAATTTGAAATTAATCACTCTTTAAAGTTTTTGACCTCATTTTAACTAAATTTTATTAAATTTATATGACGTTTGAAGTACATTTCATAATAATATTTAAATTGTTTACACTGGATACATTTTTACTTTAATTTTAACTCAAATATTATCATAAAATACATTTAAAATATTAAATAAACTTAACAAAATTTAGTATAAAAGATTAAATCCACATATTTCTAAAAATAAAAGACTAAATTGATATAAAGTTTTAAAAAAGAACTAATTACAAAATTTACTAAAACTTAAAGTACCAATCACATATTTAACAAAAAAAAAATACTAAACTATAGGTGTTAAAAACAAAATCAATTAATGTAAATGTAGTTACATATTAAAAATTTAAATTTGTGAAATCTACTCTTACAATTGTGGTTTGACAATTAAAGCACTTAGGTGAGTTATGCGTCTGACACAGCCTTCATATTATTGAACCCAAACACAAACATTTCCACCACCAGTTGCTTTCGATCACTATACACACGTTCAATTCGCAACACACTACATTTTACACTTGTGGTAGTTGTACAATCAGGAATCACCTCCATAAATAAACATAAAAAAAGACATTTCTTCAGAACCCACGTGTTCCCATTTATGTTGCTTTATCATAATAAATTTTTCATTCAACCAATGACTATGTAGGCCTAGGTAGGTCCATGTTTCCATTTCAAGTTCGCATCTTCAATCACACGCATGTTGTTGTTGTGATTCATCACAAAAAGAAAACCATGACAATTTTCTTATTATTACCGGATAAAATTCACGCGTAACTGAGTTTTATCAGGATTATATTCTGAAAAGACTCGAGTGAATTTTATGTGATAATAAAAAGTATACACGGAAAGAAAAGCTTCTAGAAATTCATAGTGTGAGATTGCAAATGCTTATGTTATTTATATTTTTATATCAGAGGGGATCCTGAGTTAGCCCCAGTTGTTGGTAATTCATGTAATCAATGCCATTTAATCTAATACAACATAACACATGTTCTGGCAGCTCCTCTTGTTTGTTCCCCTGATAAACCAAATGTTACAAAAATCAGTTTAAGTATCAGACAAAATGAAATAGATTTTGGTTTATTACTCGTTTGTTTGCTTCTGATTTCATCCAAAAATTTGGTCCTCTAGTTTTTTTAGTCTCAATTTGCTTCCGATTTTTTAAAGTTGATGCAATTTAATTCTTTTCGTTAAATTTCTTGAAACGGATCCAGAATTTTTCATCAAAATTTAACTATTAATAAGGATTTTGCTTTGATGGTCTGATTAATATAATTCTATTGTCAATTTTGATAAAAAATCATTAAACCGTTTAAAAAAATTTAAAAAAAAAAAAAAAAACAAATTGCATAAATTATTTAAAAATTGTGATCAAATCGAGTTTAAAAAAACTGAAAGACCAACTTGATATTTTTACGTGAAAACTGGAATGCAAAGAGTAGTTAAACAAATAGATTTTGTCATTTGAGAAACTCTTACCTGAATTGTGAGGCCAACATCTAGTGTGCAAATCTTTAATCTGTCAAGGAATGCTTCAAACCCTTTCCTGGATATATAGCTGAATCTATGCATATCCAAATCAATCTCAAAGTAATTTTCACCCTGAAAAAAGTTATTTGATTTAGAGGTGACTCTGCTAAACAATATCAGTAACATGACAAAAAAAAAGATGTACACATCTTTCTTCACATCACATAGCATGTTGCATGTCCTGTTACTTTTCCTTTGTTCTGAGTTGTAAAATTTGCTGTATGAACAATAATAACATTGTTCATTAAATGGTTAGAAATATCAAAGCGTTAGGTGATTGGAAAGAAATGTGAGAAATTAAAGTACTGCACGTGGAGGTCCCTTGTCTTTTATAGTGAAATGACACAAGAAATCCATAAAGATGAAACCAAAGAGTACACACATCAACAAGGAGAAGGAGCCCACAGAAAAAACTAGAACTTTACCTTTCACTTTTACAAAGTCCTAATTTCATGATATTCATTCATTTTTTTGTTTCTGAATTAACTGCTAGATAAACAAAATTTGAGACATATCATGCTGCCACTAACTGTCATCACTAATCACAGAATGAAATGAATGTGGACACAAGCAGGACCACCTTATCATTAAAGTATAATAACACCTATGCATGTATAGAACGTCACGTTCAGATTCTGTCTGTCATATTCAGCTTCAAGATGCTATCAAAATAATGGGGTGATTAAATGAGTTTATGCAAGCAAAAACAGCTTGGTTTTCTCATTCTGCAAGATCATTCAAGTTCAGTAGTTATATTAACTTATATCAGGTTTTTTTGGTTGAAAGAAACCATCATAATCAGTGTCTTGGAGGATGAGTCATGAGACAAACCGTGAAAAACTCATGTTGAGGACGTGAAAGAACAGGTTTTTCATTGTAAGCTTGCATAAGCTTCCTCTCTGCTGCACTCAAATGAAGATCTTCCAAGTTCACAACACGGCCTAAAATTTTCAACCTTTCCCTAAAGGGTGCAATTGTATCTACAGGAAAACCCTTTACCTTTTCAACTTCATCGTCCATCAATCTCTGTAGAAAGATGTAGATAGATATTGTTTCATCAGCTACACATAGGTCAGTGAAAAGAAGTAATAGAGCTTTCCTCAAATTAACAGACAAAATGGTAATTCAAATTAACAGACAAAATGTTTTTCATCTTTCATCAGATGAATCATGGTATAGAGCTAATACATCACACACTGTTGTTACTCTGAATCCTTTTATTTTGTGGACAATAATCTCAGTGACCAAGAAAATGTAGAGATGAAAACAATTTTAACAGGAATATTGAGCACTAAAATTTGACACATGAAGGCTCCTTCTTACTCTGATGCTTTCTTGAAAAGGCAGTGGAAGTTCCTTGGAGTAACTTTCCGAAAGTTTAAAGTACAAAACAATGCTCATTCCTTCACCATCAGTTTCTCCTTGAAAAAGTGTGGCAGGATAGAGTGGAACCTATATTCCACAAAACCAAAAAGTATAAGAATATGCAGCAGCAACAATTTCATAAATTGTTCTGTTGACAATACCATATTAACTAAAAGGCAAAAAGAAAACTAAGGATTAGAATTATACCAAAAAGTATAACTAGGTTTTAGCAATGCAGGAGTACCTGAACGTTTACAACTAGTATGGGAGGAAATTTCCCAGAGGAACTCATAACAGGAAGTTCCACAAAGCGAGCTATGTGGTCTACTTTCCGTGGGGACAAGAAAACATCTACACCAAATGGGTAATATGCAGAATAGTTAGGAGCAAAGTCTTTTTTCTTGTCCCTGCATAACAACAGCAAAGTCAAACGTTATTTTGTCTGTGAAACATCTTATTTTGACTTTAAAAACATTGATGCATTTATTAACACGTGGGAGAACATGCACTGTCAAACAGATTACAGACAAATCTTAATCTTACTTGAAATAATTTACTCCTCGAACTTTGAAAGTGCCTGCATCAATTTGTGACCAACAATCAAGCATTTTCTTCTCAATTGGACAAAAGGGTACTTGAGATCCTGCAATTGGTCTTTGTAGAAGCGTCTTTGAGGAAACTGAAAACAAGAAAAGGGAACGTAAATAAGAATTACAGCATCTGCATTTTCCTGGAAAGATGTTTTCTTTCCAGCTATTAGACACAAAAAGCTATTAAACATACTTAGGCTAATGTTAAGATAAAATGAAGCATAGAGTCACAAGAAAACTGTTTCAAGAATTTCAACTCAACTCACATAGAGTAGCATTCCCATGTCCTTCTTTCCATTTGAAGGAAACTTTTGTAGCAGTCTTTTTCCTTGCATTAGGAGGACTGGAACTTGATGATCTTCTCTTTTCAACAGAAGAAATGGTAGATGCAAGACATGGCAAACAATTGTTCGGAAGAATCCCACAGTTATCCAAAAGTCCATCATCCTTGTTGGAATTTGCGTCCACTGAGGAAATTTCGTCAAGGAACACTGGCTCACGAGGAGAATCAATGACATCTACACCAGAATATTGAACATCTGAACTTCTCGAAGCCTCAGAAATGTTAGCAAAATGTCCTGTCTGTAACTCCTGTTTCTGAACTTGATCTGTGGAAACTCCATGGTTAGCATTTCTTGAAGATGGAAAACTCAATGCAGACCCTCCTTCAATCCCATTCAGAGAGACAACATCTGAAGACATAAATTGTCTTAACTATAATTTTTAAGGTAATAGTATCTAAAAATCAAAGATGAAGGGAGCAAAATATAACTAAATTTAAAACTGAAAATTATACCATCAGGAACACTCTGGTAATCATCATCACAGTCAGAGTCAAATACTGCAACCGAATCAAACCATGCCTCTTCAATACTTCCTGTTCCTGTTGCCAAAATTTAAAATTAGGAATGATAAAAGCCAAACTAAAGCTTACAAGGGATTTCAGAAGAAAAAAATGGTTTCTGCAGTAGCTGTAATAAAAACTAGATGTTAGATTGAATTTATCTTTAATAAAGGTGACTTGGGTCTGAAATGATATTCCTAATGACAGAATTAACATTAATTTGCTTCAAATGTAAGTACTAATAATATGGATCTAAATCCAGCAACTAATGCTAGTTTTATGAACTCGTTGAGGCATATCATAAATGCACAACTCACCAACTACAATTGTGCTCAACCACCTACCCATAGACCTCATATTAGTACTACTGTTACCCACGAATTTCAACACCACTTTTTTCCACCTGAAGTCTTACTACGTTTATCCCAAGTCTTAGTCTGAAAATTAAATTTCAACTCCTCCCTTCATAATGAAAAAAGAAATAGCTTAGCTAAGCCTGCAAGTATATCACCAACTCAACAATATTGACAATGTTTTCGGTTGAAAATGACGATAATTTGCACCGATTATTAACATCCATTTCTTCGCAGCTTCGGATTTCCAATGACTATACCAACCTTTACACGCCAAGTGACTAACTCCACCAACATTTCCCAAAGTTCAAGTCTCCAACTACCCCAAAAGGACCAAAACAATTGTTTCAGACTCGCCACAACAGAATTCTAAGTTTCCGACAAAAATTGCAATTCAAAACAAAAAGAAAACCGAACATATATATGTCTGGTCTCTCATTTACAACCTTCACTCCCGAGAATCCTTTGACGGAAATGCAACCCAGAAGACGAAACAAAAGATTGAGAAACAAAAAAAAAAAAAAAAAAAAAACAAAAAAAAAAAAAAAAATAAAAAAAAAAAAAAAAAAAAAAAAAAGATGCAGTAAAACATCAACCTTGGAAAGTGGGGTTGGCAAAGGAACAATCAGGCAACCCTGCCACATCAACCTTGTCCAATGATCCCTTACACAACCGTGAAGTAACTCTTCTCCTGAGTCCCTCTCTCCTACCCCTCTTCCTGGTTTTCTTCTTGGAAGAGCTCAACCTCCCTCCCACGCACCCTTGTGGAGTTGAAACACACGCTCCCATATCATCAACACCTTTGTCTCAGATCCCTCACCACCCCAGAAAGTTCTGTCATATAGACACCACCATGATAAGGAAAACACCACAAACCAAATAGAAAGAGTGAATAAATAATCAAAAGGAGAACTTCAAGAAGCTACCCGCTGAGGCTTTTTGTTGAAGTTACGAGAAAGACTTCCACTTTCTTTGCCCCCGTATCATAATGAAACCAATAAATAAGCTACCCCAGAGAAACAGAACACGAAAAATGAAAACAATAAAAAAAAAGTCAAAATTTTCATCCTTATAATGATTCTAAGAAAATAATAATAGTAATAATACGATACAGTGAGGGTAGTTGTTGTAGTTGGCAGGACCGTGAGGGTCCCGTGTGCCACGTGGCGTGAGATCATTAGGCGAACGTGTGGAAGAGTGGTGCAGAATGCAGAGATTGTGGACCAAGTTCTACGTTGTTGCTTGCTACTGTTCTTTTGGCGTTTATCTGACGTCGTTTCACACACTCATGTAAAGTTCTCAGTACCTTTATCCATGTCCGTATATTGCGTGTAGTCAATCCAAATCTGTGTTTGGAGAGCAAACCAAAGCTCACTGCGTTGAGACACCAACATTCATATTAGTACCCTTTTCCTCAATCACACCACCAACATGGGTCCCCTAAAGCTCAGGTTTTTATGATATATGTGCTGGATATGAATCACATTTAGATCTGTACCACCCTTTTATCACTTTATTTTCCTTTCAAATTCTTAATTTTTATTCATCAAACATGACATATTTGAATTTCTGACACTGATGTTATGTTATGACATTCTCCTTAACCTGATCTTTCTTTCTGCTAAAAAATAATGATCAGTTTGTGGAGATTCTAAGAACTATTTAAAAAGGATAATATCTCTCGTAATCGATATTTGCCCACCACATGTTGATTAATTGATTTTCTTGAACTTTTGTGGAAAATATCTCACCGTGTGATTCACAAGATCAAATTCATCACAGTGTTACTGTACAAACATGTTACAGTCTAGGGTTTCTCTTCACCACTTGAATTGCTATATATTACAGGAGAGAGAGAAATGATCAAACTTTTTCTTCAAAAAAGATTGGCCAAAAATGTCATTATCATTCCAATTCTTAATTAGGACAAATGGGTTATGTTTGGGGACAAATGAACCTCTCCTTGAATTGTTGTAATGAATTTTCACCAAACCAATAATGATATTTAGTTCCATGGTGACTAGCCACTGTTTATCTTAATGTTCAATGATTATGAATGAATCAATTTGATAAAGCAAGTTCCCCGAAAGAATGTGGAAATTTTGACGATGGAGACATTTTTATCGTCAACATAGAAACTTCACTATTACAAGTACACGGTTTCAGTTACATAAAATAGGGGAAAATGTCAAACAAAACTTCAACTTCAATTTCATAATGATCTTGGTTTGTCTCTACGTGCAATGGTGTTTTATCATTTAACTCATTTATAATGCTTTTTTTTTTAGTTTCTTTCTTTTTTGACTGATCTTATTGGTGATGAAATCTTATATATTTGACATCTCATAAGTAATATATAAATTAAGAAATAGATTGTCTAGAGTTTAATATTAAAAATGTGGAATCATCATATCATTGATTAACATGTTGTGACTATGTGATAATGATTAGGTTGGTAGAACAAAAGTTGGGCGTATAAGAAAATCAAAATATGATAACGACGTTCAATATATTGAAAGAAAGGCAATGCATCATTTATAATTTCTTTTGTGAATGGGAAATTTGATGAATCTTGCCATCATTACTTTATGAAAAGAATACCCTATTAGGGCAAAAAATATCATTCATGATTAAATTTAAGTTATTAAAAAGATGGTTCAAGAAAACTGCGTATAATAAATAGCATTGGAATGCGACCTTTCTCTACCACTTGATGGTTATTTATTAATCACCATAAAAGCTGGTTATATTTGTAAGCAAGGGTTATTTATAGCATTGGGATTTAACTTTTGAAGTTATCGCAACAAAATCAGCTATAAAATTTGTACTTGGTTTAAGAAAGGAATAAAAGAACAGAACGTAAATAGAAAAACAAGTGATTAAAAAAAAATGCTGAGTGAAATTTTAAATTATTTAATATGGAAGAAAGAGGAGAGGGGGAAAAGAATATTCTTTTTCTAGTTGTATAAATAGAAACAAAATAAAAATGTGACTTTCTTAATGTGTTTGATAGGAAGAAAATAAATAAGTGTAGAGTAACATAAATACATGAAAAAAGGATACAAATATTGTGAATGGAAATAATGAGAAATGGAGTAGATTCTACGATGTTTAATTTAAGAAAAGTAAAAATATAAGTTAATCAATTTTGATAAACTACTATTTTTCCTCACTATCTAATATCCACTGTGTTTGAAACTCTACCAAATAGAGTGTAAAATTATGCTCTTGAAGTAAATTTATAACATATAATATTAATATTCTTATCATATTTTTCATTTCATTATTTGCTTAAATAAATTTTTAAAATCGTTAAAATGTATTAATGAAATTAATTAATTATGTTTTTTATTGTTGTTTTTTCCTTTGCATAATTAATTAAGCCAATTACCTATTATTATATAAATCTAGGTTTGATCACTTCACAGAAGGCTAAAGCTTTATTATGCCGAAGCCAAACCAGCCTCTCTTTTTTATATATAGAAAACAATTTAGATTATACATTTTGTGGAAAAAAAAAACTTATTTAGTTAAATATCAAAATTTACTTCATCCAAAATGTTTCTCAATACTTGATTTTCTAACTAATTAAATAAAAACAAATAATCAATTCTATTTGCATAATTATATTAAGTTTATATAAATTTTAAGTTATATATTTATTTACTTTTTATTATATAAGATGTCAAGTTTATAAGTTTATTAAATAGTGAATTAATCCATGTCCTATTTCAATATACTGTTATAATATTTTAAGTCAGTTAATTATAACAAAAATAATATTAAATCTTAAAAATATTATATATCATATATACACTAATTAAATAAACTCTTATAAAATATAATCTACCTGTTTGTATCTTTGTCATGTCTCGAGTTTCAATTGTTTTAAATTCTATGTTTGATAATATGAACTTTTTTTTATGTTGACCTATAAGATAGGTGTACCAAAGTCTTTTCTTTAATATGAACTAGGATTTCCAATAACCTACTTGATGAAATCAAATTTCTAGAAGATAAGTAAGCACTGAAGTTTGTGTGAAGAAATAGGAAAAAAAAAAAGGAAACATTCAAAAATAATTAACTTCTTATTTTGGCCAAAGTGAGAAGAAAACCTTGATACCTCACATTAAGTAAATATTTCCCTTCTTTACATTATTATTTTGTAAGGAAATTAAGTTTGGTTGGTGCTTTAGAAAACGCCATTTACTAAAAAAAAAATAGTTTTCTTGGGTAAAAAAAATGAAGAGAAGGCTGGCTTAAAAGGTAATATGATAATGGTTTTTGACATCAATTATTTCACGATCTTCTGATAATCAAACTAGTGTAAAAAAAGTTTAATTACTCGTCTGACATTCACTCTGGTACAGGTGTGTGTCGTATTCACTTTTAAAAAAGTGTCGATTGCATCATAACTTTTGAAAAAATGTTTCAATTAAGTCCCTCTTAGAAAAAATTATTAACATCGTTAACGGCGTATCACGTATCGGTTTGTAGTTTTTTTTTTTGTTTTTTTTTTTTTTTTTTTTTTTTAAA
>Ga0214543_1013272_pt1 | contig 10466 bp, 3 predicted proteins | sample CNSS2metaG_FD_160094 | JGI IMG/M metagenome (GOLD analysis project Ga0214543, IMG submission 160094) | Root nodule microbial communities from cowpea collected in UCLA plant growth center, Los Angeles, California, USA - CNSS2 | ecosystem: Host-associated > Plants > Roots > Nodule | place: USA...
CAACCACGCGAATCTTGCCCAAGAAGATTCAGACTCAGAAGCAGTAGTTCTGATGGCAAAGACTGATAATGAGGTAGCAGAAGACACATCGTGGTATCTTGACTCGGGGTGTTCAACACACATGACGGGAAAGAAGGATTGGTTTGTCAAGATGAGTGAATCAACCCATGGCCAGATCAGATTTGCAGACAACAGCAGCCTGTTAGCAGAAGGCATGGGAAGAGTGGTGTTAAGTGCTGATAGTGGAAGAAGAGTCCTGGTAGAAGATGTGTTATATGTACCAGGCTTGAAGACTAATCTGTTAAGCCTAGGCCAGCTACTACAGAAGGGGTATCATATTACCATGCAAAATAATCAGTTAAGCATGTTTGATCAACAAGAACACCTTGTTCTACAGGCAGAACTGTCCCAGAATAGAACTTTTCGTGTTGGGATGAATGCATTAAAGCATCATTGCTTCGCTGCTTCAACAAGTAAGACAGAATGGAATTGGCATTACAGGTATGGGCATCTGAACTTCAAAGATTTGTGTCTGTTGAAAAATCAGAACATGGTGGAAGGACTACTAGACTTGGAGGCTCCTGGAGATGTGTGCAAGGAGTGTGTTGAGTGTAAACAAACGAAAAGAAGTTTTTGCAAGTTTGTTCCTCAAAGAGCTGCAGAAAAATTGGATCTGGTTCATTCAGACATATGCGGTCCTATCCAAGTGGAAACGTATGGAGGTAACAGATATATCATTACGTTCATTGATGATCTATCTCGCAAAATGTGTATGTGATACAATTCATTCTTAAATATACATTCATCTCTTTGAATCCTATTGTGTATTCTCTCTGCTGCGTAAAAGTTAACAAAAATAAACTCGATTTCATTGTATAGCTTTGTCTTCCACTTTTACACAGAGTGAATGATATGTACCCACACATATATTTCCAACATATATTTGTGTTAATTTTTTTGGTGGGAATAAAATCATAATATTTGTGGCATAAATGAAATTGCGACAAAGTAACACGTCTGAACTGTAAGGCACTATAGTGCGAGAAAAGTATGGGCTATGGTTCGCATTACGCTTACCAATCTCCAACAATATTATAAAGTATGTGTTATGTTTGCATAACTATCTCATTCATTATATTCTTTTACATTATACATTTCCAAACATGGAGACATGAAAATTTTCATGAAGTGCTAAAATAATAGTATAGTACTATTGTACCAATTGCTTTATAGTAGTATTATATTGAGATGAATTCAAGTGAAAGGTGGAGACAGAGACTTTGTAACTCTCAGCTTAATTATGCGCAAGTGTGAGGCGCCGCTAGCACATATGATGATGATAAATGATTCCACATTTTCGTATTTCCCATTCTTATATATATCATCATCTACCAACAAAAGGGAGAGGGAAGGAAAACTATATAATTTTTTATAAATGTAAATGACTTTGGCACCAATATGGACTATAACCTACATATATATATACCAGAGCTTTCTAATCGTGTAAAATAAATTTAGTTAAAGAACAACTTTTTACGGTAATTAAGCGTGTTAAACTTAGATATAGTAGCTTATGAATAGTTAGTGATATGGTGAGTAAGTTGATATATTTTATGTGATTTATGGTGTCTTTAGATAGATATGGTGGAAGGTGCATAGAAATGAAGTAAAGTAAGGAAGAGACAGAGAGAGGAAGTACAGAGAAGATTCAGACAAGGAGAGGTGAGTGAGTTCACCTGATCCACTCGCAACACTGACATCCCATGAGACCATCACATTTCAATGATTCATTCATTGTTTTATTGTTACATGGAGTCGCTTACTCAGTGTGCCAACTTTTTTGTTGGCCCCAGACATATATGGTGGGGCTTTAGAGTAAAAACCGCATATATGCGTTCGAATCAGAAAAAGAGAATCTGAAATAAATCAGAATCAGAACCAAACACAACACAGAACGCAGAACACAACACAAGCTTCCCTCAAGGCTCAATAATCTGCCCTCCAGTCAATCCACGACCCCAGAAAGAAACTCCACTGTGTAATCAATCACCTTTACAGGATGCCACACCCACTAACCTTATTGCTAACTCATACTCACAATAAAATGCTTAAAGATACACAACACAATACAATACAATACATATATCCACTAATTACTTTACCAACGCAACATTATTAGATATTACAATTTTGGTGCCAACCCACCCTTTTCTTTTTCAATTTTTTACCCTTAGTTTCTGCCCAAGTACACCGTGGCTTTGTACCCGCTTGCTTACACATCCATGAATCTGAGGGACCCCAAAGATTTTTATTTTATTTTTTTCTCTCATCAAACATTAAATAAATGGAAAGCTATATACTTGAATTTATTCATTCGCATTATTATATATTATATATTTACGTTTTAAAGAGTGATGCAAGCATTACGTCAGCCTCTCGCTGGCGTTGGAGAACGACTGACACAGTCGAACACTACAAAATTGAACGAGGGGAATAAACGTGAATGGATTACTCCGTTGTTAGTAGCAATGGCATAAATTCTACCATACGTCTCAATCACCTTCCATTATGATCCAATACAGAACGACGAATGCCCCGAAAACCAGACACAACAGGAGTGGGATCCTTTTCTCCTGTGTTTCAATCATACACTTCCTGTGTCTACTTTTCCATCTGCAGTACTTCAATTCCAACTCCAACCAACCCTTCATCGTCAACAATTCATCAAAACCTAAAACAAGCTCACAAAATTCCTTCTTATCACCCCTTCCTGAAAATTACAAAATTATAACACACCTCCATCACTCGTGCACCCTACCAACTAAACACCAACAACACCCCCCTTCGAAATCATGATAAGCTGATAACGAAAGCTTAAAAAAATGGCAATCAGTAAAGTTGAGCACTTGTGATCCCCGAATTTTATTCAAAAACGATCTCACTTCTCAAAATCACAACGTATTATCATCTCATTACTTCATATACCAATATTTTCAGCTACTGATACAAACTGGCTTCTTTCGGTAGACACGTATTCCTATATTTTTAAGCCTATATGACTGAGAAAAATGAAACGAAATTGTTTAGTTGAATTTAGAAAAACGGGTTTTGAAGTTTGGAAGATGGAAATATATATATGTTGGTATAATATAATATAATATAATATAGGAGGGAGAGGCTTAAGATATTGAACAATTAAGGAAGAAGAAGCGTTTACAGTAGTTATATATCAGGTGGTGACTCCGAAATGCTCTCCAAGTGAGGCCTCCAAACGGCGACACGACCTCGTCTTCTGTCTCTCTGCGTAGAAAGCTTCTCAGAGAGTATTTCAGTCAAGTAGCGATCGTTCGAGACGAGCAAGTTGGCCACGGAAATGGCGTCACTGTTGTTGTTGTTGTTGCTGTGATTGCGGTTGTGGTGGATTCTCTCGGCGTGGTGGTCCTTCCTTTTCTTCTTTCCGGAGGAGGGTCTCTGGCGGTGGTTCTTGTCGGAGGGGGGAGAGGGGAGGGGCATGAGGAAGTAAATCTTGCCGCGCTGGAGGTCAGCGTCGGGAGGGACGACGACGATCTTGGGAACGACGCCGTCTTGGGTGGAGGGCGAGGATGGCTTCTTGAGCACATGTTTGGGGTGCGCCTTCATGATCTCGCTGGCCTTGACGGAGCCGGTGATTTCCTCGACGCGGCCGTTGGAGTGCACTATGCGGATTACGTCCAGTGCTCCGCATGGAAGAATGCAAGAGATGCAACACCGTATGGTGTTTCTCATTATTTCTTGTTCTGCTCTCTCTGCTTGCGTTGGTAATTAACGCTACTATCATAGAAAGAAGAGAAGAGAGAAGTGGAGGAAAAACTAGAGAGTAAGAGGGTGGAGGATGAAGAGTGAGAGAGAGAGAGAGAGAGAGAGAGAGAAAACTTGGTTTTGAGATATTGTGCTTTTATGTTTTAGTAATGCAGTGGGAATAAGTCACATAAAAGAATTTTGGGGGAGATGATGATGCCTTTTATTTTCGTTATTATCTGAAATATTTGTTATTAAAAAAAATATTTGACAAATGTTAAGCATCACTTCAAACACAGTTTAGTGTGTGTAGAAGTTATTTAATTTGATCTGAAGGCAGTTTTGAATGGATGGAGGAATATTAATTTATTTCCATGGGGGATGAAATTGATGGTTGTGAAGTGAATAATTGCAGAAGAGTCCTTGGTTTTGTGTGGTGTTGTGAAATGAATAGTATTAGGTTAGGAATGGAAGGTTGGTATAGTGATATGAGTGAATGATGGAGACTGCTTAGGAAGCAAAAGCTTAGAAGCTTTTGATGGGGCCGTGAGTGGATGTGCGTGTATCAATCAAAGGTTGACACTTGTCGGCCAATAATGAATATTTACACTAAGTTTAGGTGAGGAGGGTAGTGGTGTGGGGTCAAGGAGAGAATGGAAAATGAAATGAGGTAAAAGCATAGGATGATGGACTTAACACACTTTATCTCTACTGGGTTTTAGTTTAGTCAGCGAAGTGCTTCTCTTCTACTACCCAAATCCCTTTCACATATTTCCTACATATACAATATATTTTCCTTTGTTTAATATATTATGTTTATTATTTCTACCTGCCACAATAATCTATATGTAGTATATTATAAGGGAGGGTCAATTAATCACTCCAACGCCATTGCTCTGCATAGCTTCTATCTCCTACAACAAATATTCTCCTTTCCTTTCCTTACCTCTGTCGTTAGTTATTTCATTTTGCTCGTCTTTGCTTTCCCACCACCAATTACAAATACTATAGTTTCATTATATTTTAAAACAATTCGTAATAAAATTAAGATGACGTATATATTGATTTGACATATGTTTATTATTTATTATTAAGGTTGTGTTATTTTGAGAAAAAAATGAGATATGAAAGATTAGGGAATGAAACTGGTGTTGTGTTTTTTAAGAGATTTAAAGTGATTTTAGAATTGAATAGAAAGTAAAGTTTGTAAAAATTTGTGATTAAATTGACTGATGTGATATATTAAAAAAAAATTTTAATAGAAAAAAAATTAAATTATCAAAATATTTTTATAATTATATATAATATAAAATTATATATAAATAATTTAAAAATATTTTATAAATTTTATTGAATGATTAAAAATATAAAAAAATATTTATTAAAAAGTAAATAATAGAATATATTTTGTATGAAAATAAATTTAATATATAAGATGAAAAATAATTATTTACATGAAAACTTTTTTTTTTTCTAATAGTAATTTTAGAAGTAATAAATTTTTGTTATAATCATAATAAATTATTATTGTTACAGTTAATATATAATTAAAAAAGTAAATTGAAATCATGTGTATTGGTCTTAACAGTTAAACTACATGCAACAAAAATTAAAGGGTTAAATATGTTTTTGGTCCCTCAAGTTTGAGCGAAATTTGGGTTTAGTCCCTCATCAAAACTTTTGACCAATTTAGTCCTTCATCTTCCAAAATGCATGAATTTAGTCCTTTTAACCAAATTTTGTTAAGTTTATCTGACATTTCAAGCGCATTTCATGGTAGTATTTAAATTATTTATATTGTTTGACACATTTTTGCTTCAATGTTAACTTAAATACTATCATGAAATACGCTCGAAACGTCAGATAAACTTAACAAAATTTGGTTAAAAGGACTAAATTCACACATTTTGAAAGATGAAGGACTAAATTGGTCAAAAGTTTTGATGAGGGACTAATTCCAAATTTCGCTGAAACTTGAGGGACCAAAAACATATTTAACCCAAAATTAAATAATGAAATAGTAATTTTGTTAAATCCAACTGTGTCATCCTCTAATCTCATTATGGATAGTGAGATTGAATTTTAAGTAAATCCTCATAATTATATCTTTCCATTATCTTGTATCACCTCCAAAAGAACACGTTATTCACTTACTAATTATTATTTCTCATTCTTTATGAATAGTACATCCAACAAAAACACTGTGTAAATGAAATTTTTACAGGATGATCTCATTAAAACTGAATTTGGTTCAGGGTTATTTTACATAAATTTTACACAATAATAAAATGTGCCAAGAAAAGTGATTCATTTGGTTATAAAATCAAAAATTAATATAGAATGTTTATTAACAAGAAAAGTCAACTAAGATTGTGCATGACCTCAAATCTGTTTATAGACATGTTTGGTAGATTGTATATATTTACATATTTGTATACCATAACTTAATATAGTCAAACTGTATCTTTGCTTTCTGCCGATTCTTTTCTATTTTCACAACTCTAACCATCTTATTACAAGCCTATGTTTACGAATGAATGAAGGAAATGGGATTGTAGTTTTCCTGGTAGGTATTAAGAATGCTGTTGAACTGCTTTTCTTATTATGCCTTTCAAATAAAAGCTTCAAAAAAATAATTGTCTTAATATTTGTTTAGAAAATATCAAAAATATTATTGAAATTTTATTTATGATTTATATATTTTGAATTGAAGAGGAGATATCAACTTCATTATTTTTTTTATTTTTAAATTATTCTCTTAAATAACGCTTTGTACATTATATTTTATCAACTCAAAGATTAATTAAAATTTCTTGCTGAGCTATTAGGTTAATTAAAATGATAAACATGTAGCTTCATTAATAAATTCAATGAAGTAATCAGTAAAATTATAAGGTATCAAATTAAATGACTGCGAAATATTCAATTTATTTTAAATTTTGTGTACATTGTCCAACTAATAAAAATATTAGATTAAAGAATTTAATGTGTTAAAAAAATAATCAAATGAACTGTTTTCATCAATAATTATTACTTCTACACTATATGATCTCTCATTGTTCTTGAAGGATTATTTCATACCTGTTTTTTTTTTTTTTTGTCCATTTTTCTATTCATTTTCTTGACTTTCTAAAATTTAAATGATATTTTCGATCGCCTATTTTTCTTTTAATTATTTTTCCATTCATTTGCATTTTTTTTTTTACAATTTTCAGCTCTTTTTCTATATGGTTATTTTCCGTCATGAAAATGTTTCTTCCCTCCATTCTTGGCAATTTTCATTTTGTTCTACTCGCTTGAGTATTTTTTTTTCTCACTACGTTTTGTTTACTATTTTATTCTTAAATAGGAATTGTTTATATACAATTCTTTGATTTAAAGATGAGAGATGAGAGGAAATCGGAGTTGGAGAAAATAATATCCTTGTTTAGTTTGATTAAAATAAAGGAGAGAAAATGACACCTTATTTAATTTGGACTATGAAATAGAAGAAAACTACAAATAATTTATAATTTTGATTTTATAATTTGTAGAATAAATGAAAAATAAAATATAATTTTCAAAAAAAATAAAATTGTACAACCATAAAATTATGACCTTTTTATATTTATCCTTTGGTTTGGATGATACGAAGATGTTAGAAATTTAAGTGTGAGTCTAAGTCTCACATAGAGTAAAAATGAGAAAGTTGAAAATCATATAAAAATAAAGATATATCAATCTTTTATATGTGGTTTGAAGTCATGCTCATTAATGTTAAATCTTATCCTCTTTCGAAAAATCTAAATGAAGAATGAAATTTTTTTAAATGACCTAAGAGTATAAATAAAAAATGAGATAATTATATCTGTTATTAGTATAATAGAAAAATTAAAAAAAATATCGAATATTCATTATAACTAACACATAACCCTTCAAAAACACCTATTATTTAAACAATATAATCCATCATATCACATCTTCACTCACATGTTACAAATCTGCCTAAACTTTTTCATATTTCTCATTATCACAAACGCGATGTTAAAATATGTGGGACTCAAAAAACTTTCTCTTCAACTCAACGCATCACAAAACTTTCTCTTCAAATCAATGCATATTACATCATATAATCATGTATCAGTTATTTTCTTTTTGTACATCATATATTGGTCAAGAATAAATAGCGCCGATTACTATTTAAATAAAGATTGTTTTCATAAAAAATAGAAGTTAATTCCATTCGATGTAATTTTATAAAATATTTCTACACAAGAATTCATCAAATCGCCACATTATACTGACTAATTAAACGATTTGATAAATAATAATATGCAAAGTTTATATGATTGAGGGTCCATTAAAATAAATTAAGAAATAATAATAATAGAGTGAGTAAACTAATTATGTTATAGCCAACTTTAGTCTTTATCTTTTATGAACAAACGAGTGAGCCCCCAAAAAAGAAAAACAAATGGAACTAATAATAGTGTGTGAGGAATTGAAAAGGAAAGGAAAAATTTGGGAGCCCCAGAATGGTTGGGCAGCGCACACAATTATTGATTGGGTAATCACAGTTGTTTTCAAATATGGTTCGAAAATGGTTGAAGAGAGTGAGTGGATAAGTTGCATAGATAGAGTGTTTGAATTGTGTGAAAGGACATGTTTTAGTGTTTAGCATTATTAATGAGTCTAATTAGAAACACTCCAAATCCAGCCAACTGAATCAATCAAAGTGTTTCAGAAATCAGGGGATTGTGCTTAGTGACTACTGCCCCACAACCAGCTCCTCACAAATTAACCACTTTTTTTTTCATGCTCATCAAATTATGTGTTCTTTGCTTTCGATAAACAACAAAAGAGAAAAATACTAAGAAAAATGGACAAAAATTGCAACAACTGAAACTCGGTGATATAATTGAACTTAACAGTCTATGAAAAACCAGTTTTTTTTTTTTTTTTGTGTGTGTGCATTGTTCTCCATTAAACCAATCTGCACTTGCTAATTAATTAGATTCTTGATTAATGCATGATATTGTCATATTGAGATATTGGAATTGTTGAGACCCCACGCCAGAAGCAATGGGCGTGGATATAACATGAGGGTCATGTCAGATTGGCCCAATGCTCTTAAATGTTGACCATTGTTGTTATTATTATTATTCCTTTTAGTACAAATTGGAGGATAATGAAAATTACATGAAAAGAAGAGAATGGAAAAAATTATGCCTTTTGTTTTCCAAGTAGTTTGGTTTTTATCCAATATTCATTAAGAGTGGTCCTTAAATTAGTTGGATGTACATTTTAAGCATTCATTCAGATACCCAGTGATCTTTGTTTTAACCTTTGTTATTATAAATTCTTCTTCCATTATTGTTCTTTCTATAAAGAAAACGAAGTCGCAAGCACCATCGGAAGGAACACACTTGGTCACAAAAATTGAAGGCTTGATGCGTATGCTGGTATTCACGTGAACTTCAAAACAATACGTCTTTCTAGCACATAATTAAAGATCTTTACCTAATATAGATTTTTATTTTATTTTTACTTTACATAGCATAATTATGATACAGAATGAGTTTTTTTAGAGGTAACTAATCCGTATGAAAGAGTAATTTATTGAGTGATTTTTTTATTCAAAGTTCCTTTTAAAACTTTGAAGTTGTGGCTCTCGTAATTATATGTTATTTTGTTTGCTTTCAATTTATCATTGTGACCTTTATTCTCATGTGAATCTTCCGCTTATATAATTGTCTTCACTTAATCATTTGTAACTAATGTGAATCACATTCAAATGATTTTCCATATTTTGACTCGTAAACCGCCTTATCATTATTAAGATGAAAAAGTTATCCGACTCTTTCCATCCATGATATGGAAAACCTACCCTACTTGGGCCACTTCCTTTTCGTTTATTTTATCTAATTCTTAAGACAGAAAAATTGGACATATTTATGAATTTTATTTTACGGTGTAATTATTATTTCAATTTACTCAACCCATGTCAAATTATGGCACAAATGATACTTTCCATCGTATCAGTAAAGGTAAGAACAAGTAGATGATTTTATTGTTTTTTTATAAATGATCCCCAGTAGTTATAAAAAGTTATCACTAATATAATAATTCTATTTTTATTCATAATTATTAATTTGTTAGGAATGATATGAAGGTATTAAATTTTTGAAACATTAAACATCACCCTCAATAAAGACAAATAACAAATTATAAAATTCCTTATAAAAAGAAAAAAAATTAGTGCATTTTTAAATAACGTTTTAAAATTATGAGTTAAATTAAATACTTGGTAACTAAGTTAATTTATCAATATTTTATAATAAAAAATCTTCCTAAGTACTTTTAATTTATTTTGGTTGAGAATGATTATTTGGATTGAAAGATTTAAATAGTAGTATTTAAATAGAGTTTTGCATGACAGTTGGAAGCTGGTGTTAAAAAGGGAAGCTTCGCGTAGAGGGAGACAGAAGAATGGGATTGAAGGTTTACTCGCTTAGGGTGCTAATAGAAACTCTTAAGTTCAAAACCCAAAACTGAAAAAAAAAATTGTATGGCCCAAAAAGAATTACCAGTCTTCGTTTACAAATACATGACATGGGCTTACTTCTTCTTGCTCTTCTTGTGTTTCTTTTTTTTTTTTTTTTTTTTTTTTTTTTTTTTTTTTTTTTTTTTTTTGTTTTATGTTAATTTTT
>Ga0214543_1013276_pt1 | contig 10463 bp, 13 predicted proteins | sample CNSS2metaG_FD_160094 | JGI IMG/M metagenome (GOLD analysis project Ga0214543, IMG submission 160094) | Root nodule microbial communities from cowpea collected in UCLA plant growth center, Los Angeles, California, USA - CNSS2 | ecosystem: Host-associated > Plants > Roots > Nodule | place: USA...
GGTGAGGAGAAGGCAATCATATAGAAAACACACAAGCTAAAATTCTACTTCAATATCCACCACCTAAGATGCTACCATATCATACAAACCATTCTAAACTCCATAGCATCATTAATCAACCAAAACCGAGAGACAAGTAGATGAACCCAAACAAAGGAGAAAGCAAGAAAAGCTAATTAGAAATGTTAAACCAAAAGAGAATTGAAATGAAACATGACTAGAAGGAGGTTCAAGAAGTGACAAGCAAGAAATTAAAGGCTGGAAAATAAAAGCAAGCACCACAAAAGGAACCTAGAAATGCACTAGAATAGATGAAAACAGCAAAAACAGCAAGACAATAGTGCTCAATCATATGGCTGAAGTACTCATTGCAAAGCAGTAGCAAATGAAGTGATGAATTGACTTCCAAAGCAAATCAATAATGAAGCAATATAGAGTACAAACTCAAGCCAAAATTCATGTGAAAACGAGCACTAAAAACACACAAACACGCACAAAACAGCAATGAAACAGTGAGTTTTCGGAAACTGCAGTGCCAGAAAACGGAAATATGAGCCTCAACTTGCGTGATTTTTCATTTTTTTTGTACTCAACATTTTTGAATGATTCTTTTTTTGTATTTTTCGTCTGGATGTTAACTAAATGAGGCAAAAATCAGATTGAATTTTGGTGCACTGAGTTACTCACAAAAAATTAAAAACAGAGACTGTGCGTGCAGTGATTTGGTAGAAAACAGAAGAAAACTGGAGCAGATTTGCTCTCTGAAATTGTAGGAGATGTTCTATGGAAAGCATAGCTAAAGAACTTGATTATGAACTGAAATCAAGCATGAATCATAGAAGAACATCTTAGACACACAAAAGCACAATCCAATCGGTGAAATGGATGAAAAACAGTGAGGATTCAGGCCTTAAACATCCACACACTTCCTTGAAGGATCATAGTGTTTTGGCTGTGAGATGTGGCTCAGAAACTCAATAAAATCAGTAAGCAATGAAATTAAACGGTGGAAAAGATGAATTAAAGCACAAACAAAGCATAGAACATGACTTAAACATAACTGGAATGATAAAATGCAAAGAAGGACTGAATTCACCGAATAAAAATGCAGAAAACTCAAGAACTAAAGAACAAGTGCTGGAAAAACGAAAATGGAACCTAAAAACAAATTTTCACCAATGAAGCAAGGAGTACTACAAGATGAATCAATGGAGATTCATGTAGCCTCAATGTCAAACGGTGGAGAACATAAAAAACATGAAAAAAATAGCAGCAAAAGTGAAGAAAACAGTGGAGAAGAGAGACAAAACGGAAATTGAAAAAGGAGACAAGTATGGACCAAGAACCTTACCCAAACCAAGAGGATGGATGCACCAAAGGCTTGGATGACTCTAGATACCAATTGATGGACGTCCTTGGAGTAGGAGAGGAAGGAAATCCATGGAGAATGATGAGGAGGAGATGGAGTGCAGCGAAATTTGGAGAATTAGAGGAAAGTAGCTCTCCAAAATGGAAAATTTGGTGAAGATGAAGAGTAAAAGTGGAGTTATGGTATGGAAGGTGGCTAGAGGAGATGAAGGAGAAGGTTAGCCATCTATGCTCTCAAATTAATAAAAGTGTGGAGTGATCTCAAACACTAGCATCTATTAGCAATTCAAGAGTAACCATTACAATATTTGAGTGGCTCTATTTATAGGCACATGGTCGGCCAAATGAAGAGAAAATGCAACAAAGATGAAATGCACAAGTAGCTTGGAGAAGAAGCTTGATTGTAGACCATGTGATGTAGTAGATGAGTCTTGATGATGCCAAGTGGCGTATCACACTCTACTTGCCCAAGTCACACGCACCATGCTTCCATCACATTCTCCTTGCTTAGTTCATGCTTTGCTTGCATCCAAATGGAGAGTCACTCAAGTAATTCTCGGCCAAAGGTAGTACATTGGGCTCGACCCAATTGATCCTAAAAAGTGTTCTAGCTTTTATTGAAAGCAAAGCCTAAACAATGGCCCAATTTAAATCTAGACTACTTCCTTCATGCATCATCTCATATTTTAGAGATTTCTTTAGCCCATGTAAATAATGTAAAAAGCCCATGATTGACTTGATCATCTTGTGAGAGGCCCATGTGAATTTTTCTCATCATGCTTCTAGTTATTGGGCCTTGATGTGGGCTTGGGCTTGTTGATGCATTTGAGGTTGGGCTTGTTGGGGTCACATCAGCCGTGATAGTGGTCAGCGGCTTGGCTTCTATCCAGTTCGTTAAATACTCAACGGCTACAATCAGGAATTTCACCTGTCCCTAGCTAGGGGAGAAGGGACCGAGCATATCCATTCCCCATTTAGCGAAGGGCCATGGGGATAGTATGGAATGGAGTTGTTCTTGTTTCTGGTGTATGAGGTTGCCATGTTTTTGGCATGGTTTGCACTTTCTAACCTAGTCCTGGCAGTCTGCTTCTATAGTCAGCCAGAAGTAACCGGCTCGAAGGATTCTAGTGGCCATAGTGCGGGCACCAGAATGGTAGCTGCAAATGCCTTTGTGTAGTTATTTAATGATATACTGCGCTTGTTCTGCAGTGACACATTTGAGAAGCGGTTGGCCGTATCCGCGTTTATAAAGGTCATCGCCTATCATGGTATACCTGGCGGCCTTAGCCAGCCAAGTTTTGTCCGCATCTTGTGCGGGGTTGCCGGTTTTTAGATATTGGATATAGGGGATGGTCCAATTGTGGCTTTGGGGAGGGGTGGTATTGTCGGCTGGGGAGTGGGTTAGGTTTTGACAGGTATGTGTGATTGAGGGTGTAGATAATGTTTGTTGTAACAGGGATCGGTGGCAGCTTTTTAATTTGGTGCTGGCTAATTTGGAGAGGATGTTGGCTCTGATGTTGTCGGTCCTGGGGATGTGTTCGATGCGGACTCGTTCAAAGGCGGATTGAATAACCGCGTGGACCAGATGGTAACATTGTTGAAGGATGGAGTCTTTAATCTGGAATTCGTCATTTAGGTGTCCTACAGTAAGCTTAGAGTCGGTTTTGCACGTTAATGTTTCGACACCAACTTCGCGGGCTAGGGAGAGGCCGGCAAGGATGGCTTCGTATTCGGCTTGGTTGTTGGATGTTTTGAAGGCAAAATGGATGGATTTCTTAATGAGGATATCGTTAGGCCCTTCTAACACGATCCCCGCACCGGCACCTTTCGGATTTGAGGAACCATTTACATGAAGTGTCCACTGGTCCTCTGTGGGTGTTTGCTGGAGGTCATTGACAAAATCTAGGAGGCATTGGGCTTTGATGGGGCCAGGGGGTTCGTAACGAATGCTGAATTCCGACAGCTCGACGGCCCAAGATGACATCCGCCCTACTAGGTCTGGTTTTTGCAATATTTTTTGGATTGGGTAGTCGGTTTTGACGATGATGTTGTGGTTTAGGAAGTATGGGCGTAGACGGCGAGTTGCGTGGACTAAGGACAAGGCTAATTTCTCCACCATTTGATACCTAGTTTCAGTATCTTGCAGCGTCCTACTAACGAAGTACACAGGATGCTGCGTGCCCTCTATGTCTTGGACAAGCACGGCGCTGACGGTGTGGTTGGTAGCAGTGATGTACACTAGCAGGGGTTAGCGAGTGTCCGACTTGTGGAGGATAGGTGGTGAGGTGAGAATGGTTTTTAGCTTCTGAAATATTTGTTCGCAGTCGTCTGTCCACGCGAACTGGGCGGATTTCTTGAGCAGTTAGACTATGGGTTGGGTTTGTTCAGCAAGTTTGGGTAGGAAGCAGGAAATGGCTGTAAGGCGGCCTATGAGGCGTTGGACCTCTTTGATGGTAGTGGGACTGTGCATCTTGATAATTGCCTTGTATTTTTCGGGATTGGCCTCTATACCACGTTGGGTCAACATAAATCCGAGAAATTTACCACGGTCGACGCCAAATACACACTTGTCAGGGTTGAGGCGAAGGTTGTATTGGCGCAACGCAGAGAAGACCACCGAGAGGTCCTATGCATGTTGGTGGTGGCTTGGAGACTTGACAACCATGTCATCAACATATACTTCGACACATTGTCCCATTAGATGGATGAAGACTTTGTCCATCAGGCGTTGGTAGGTTGCTCCAGCGTTCTTAAGGCCAAAGGGCATAACTCTGTAAAAGTAGTTGGCATCATCCGTGATGAAGGCGGTCTTGTTCATGTCAGATGCGGCCATGGGGATTTGGTTGTATCCAGAATATACATCCAAGAAACTAAGCACTTTATTTCCTGTCGCACCGTCAACAAGTTGGTCGATATTGGGTAAGGGATAGGCATCGCAAGGACAGGCCTTGTTTAGATCCGTGTAGTCTACGCACATCTGCCATTTGCCATTGGCTTTCTTCACCAAGACTACATTAGAAAGCCAAGTGGTGTATTGAGCTGCTTCGATGAATCCTGCACTCAGTAACTTGTCGGCCTCAGCCTTAGCTCTTAGACGACGTTCTTCGCCAAGTTTGCACTTTTGCTGGGAGATGTAGCAGGCTTCTTTGTAGATGGATAGCTTGTGGGATGCTACTAGAGGGTCAACCCCAGGTAAGTCAGCGGTTGACCAGGCAAAAAGGTATGTGTTGCTAACAAAGATAGGTGTGATGATGGCACGCTCGTCAGAGTTCAAACGGTGCCTAAGTTGATGGAGTGGCCATTGGGAAGTTCTAAAGGGGAGGTCTCCTCAACAGGTTCGAGACGAACATCCCGACCCACTCTAGGGTCTAGATCTTCGCCTGATAGGGCGATGCCAGAGCCAGGTGGTCGCTCAATGTGGTTGGTTTGCTGGATTGGGAGTTATGGGCGCAGGCTGGCCATGTAGCATTCGCGTGCCAGGCGTTGGTCGCAGTGGACAGTGAGGATGTTGCCAAAAGGGGATGGGAATTTCATGGCCCAATGGGGGGTGGAGACGACAACGCCGAGGGTGATGAGCGAAGGACAGCCCAGGAGGACATTGTAGGATGTGGGTGCGTCGACGATAAGGAAGAGGATGGGAATGGTTTTGGTTTGGGTTCCATCACGAAACAAGGTGTGAAGGTCGATGTAGCCGCGGGTGGAAACTTGTTCGCCAGAGAAGCCATAGATTGGTTTGTCATATAGGACCATGGTCGTGTCCAGTAGCTAGAGATTTTGATAGGTGGCCCAGTAGAGAATGTAAACAGAGCTGCCCTGGTCGACTAAGACTTTCTTAACGGCGTAGTTTTCGATTTCAACTGTGATAACCATGGGGTCGTCTTGTTGGTGGTCGAGGCCGTGGAAGTCGTCGTCTGTGAAGATGATGGGAGGCATGCGGCGTCTGTGATGGGAATGGGTAATATGGTTGATGGATTGAATATGGCAGAGGTGTTTCTTTCTGGCAGAAGAGGTGGATCCTCCACTAGCGAAGCCACCAAAGATGGTGTTGATAGTGCCACGAAGGGGAGGATCGGCGGGGTGATGCCGGTGCAGGCCGGTTGGGTTTCCTGGTTAGCGGGTTGGGTTGGGCGTCTGTCGTGGCGAGAGTCGTGTGGAGGGCGTCTGTGGTCGGATCGAGGGGGTGGCGGGATTGAGAGGAATGATCATCTCTACGGATGAAGCGGCGAAAGTGACCATCACGGACCAGTTCTTCTATATTATCCTAGAGTGCTTTGCAGTCTTTAGTAGTGTGGCCATGGTTGCGGTGGTAGCGGCAATACTTGGTCATATCAACATTAGGAGGAGTGGTTATCTTACGTGGTGGCAGGATGAGGTTAGCTGTTAGGGCCTCATCAAGGATGCGGGAGCGGGCGATAGTAAGGGGGGCACATCTGGTAAAACGGGGTTGGCGGGGTTCGCGTGGACGGGTATCGGAGCGAAGGGGATAGGGGGTTGGGTTGGCGGAAGTGGTGGCATAGTCATTGCAGAATTTGGTGTGGAGGATCTGCATTTCCTCCATGCGAACATAGTCAACGGCACGCAACTTGAGCTCTTGCATAGAGGCAGGTGGGTGGAGGTAGACATTGTTGGCGAAGGGGCCGAGTTGGAGGGTGAATGCCATACATTGAAGGATCATTTCTTGATTGAGGTGTGGGGTTCGAAGGGCTGCCTTACTGAAACGATCAATGAACGCTCTGAGTGGTTCGCCTTGTTCTTGTCTATTGCCCAGGAGGGAGATTGTGGTAGTTTGGTGTGGGCGGCTGCTAGCGAAATGGGTGGAGAACATATGGGAGAAAGCGTCGAAGCTGTCGATGGAGTAGGGTGGAAGGGTTGTGAACCATTCTAGAGCATGGCCCTTGAGGGTGGTGAGGAAGGCTTTGCAAAAGATCGCGTCTTGGGACGTGTATAGGGCGACATGGGTGATGTAGAGTTTGAGGTGTTCGTCAGGGTCGGTTTCACCAGTGTAGCTCCAGCGTGAAGGGTTCCCACTGGGCAGGAAGGGGGGTGTTGGCGATAAAATCGGTGAAGGGGTGGCGACGTCTAGGCTGGTAGGGTGGGAGCGGATGGGGAGGGATGGGATGCTAGATCATAGTGGGGAAGGTGGAGGTGAAGTTTTGAGGGGGAATGTGGGTTGCCGAGAGGTATTGTGGATTGTAAGGTGGAACATGTGTGGTGTGTAGGGTGGTGGGTATATTGTAGGGGATCTGGGTGGTGGGGAGGGTAGCAGCAGGGGTAGGGGTTGCGGTGTGCCCTGGTTGGGTGGATGGGAAGTGAGTGGGATGGGTAGAGGGAATGGGTGTTTGTTGGGTGGTAGTGAAGGTGTTAGGGGTGGGGTTGTATTCGCTCGCTTCTTTTGTGGGCTAGAAGGTTGGGGACCTTGCAGCCTCAGACACCTCCTTGGCTTTTCCTTTTAGGGTGGGATCAACTTCGATCTTTCGCCTGAAGCGAGAATTCTCTTGCCGCAACGCCTCCATCTCATCAGTGCTGCGTTTCTTCAGATCTGCTAACTCTTGTTGCATTTTAGCCTGGCCGTCTAGGATGGCGGCTAGGTCAGGGGTGATATTAGTGGGTCCTGAAGGACCAGCATCAGCCTGCTTGTTAACTCCAGCTTTGCTGCGGGTTGAAACCATCTTCAGAGAAAAACGGGTACTAAGGTGTTGTCTCGTGCCCCACGGTGGGCGCCAATTGTTCCTGCAGAGAACAAACAAGATAAGTTAGGCACAAGCGTCACCTTACCCATGTAGTCCGCTATCTCCTCAGTTAGCCTCTTCCCGATTGATATATGTCGGCTTGGACCCAAGAGGGGTTACCTGTAGAAGGGACTCCGAAGCTCAAGTGAGTCAAAGCTCTCAAAAGGTAAAATTAGGTGATTAATGGAGTAATGAATGCGTACCTTTAATTACTGGGGTCCACGTGTATTTATAGAGTATTAATTATGTCTGGTTATGCTATGGGTCGGGCCTTGGCTTGGGCCTTAGTTTGGGATGTAAGTGGGCCTGGGCCCTAACCCAGACCCTTAGGTGGACCCATTGAATACTAGGGGGCTTTGATTTTGCTAAGTATATTGGGGTTGTCGGCCTAAGCCGACTACTTTCCTTGGCGGTTTGTGTTGGTCATGTGCTGTCTTATGCAGGTTGTTCCTCTAGATGTTTAGGTTACCAGTTTAGGCCGGTTAGGCTCAGGTCAGCCCAGCCTAGGCTGATTACTTGAATGCTTTGGTATATAGGTATCGTTTTATTATTATTTTGTTGAGTTGGCTTGGTGTGGTACACTAGTCCCCTAGCCTTGGCCGATATAGGTGTCGGTCAAGGGTGATATGTGTTGATATGTTAGCGGGGTCGACTAGGTGTGGTACAAAAGCCAAAAAAGGTCCACATAAATCAACAATGCATCAAAATCAGAATATGTAACCGATTTGAACGATTATTGAAGAAAGATGGCATTTTGATAACCAAAAAACAGATGAACTAAGATTTGGAGAAGAAGTAAAAAAAAATGCATAGATGATGATAGAAAATATAGTTTGACATACATGATGCATGGAAAAGAAATAGAAAAAACCGACCTTTGAACGATTATTGAACAAAGTTTAATTTTTAGAAAGAAAATCGAGAATAAGTAATATTGTCAACAAAGTGAAGAAAGAAATACATGGTTTAGAACGATTAAGATGGATGGAAGAGACAATGTGCTACGATTTAAACTTTAAAGAAAAAAACAGCAAAGAACATACTTTTTGAACTTTTTGTGAAGTAAACGTACCTGATTATGAACAAAATGATATGTAGTTAACATTCCTAAAGTTGTTCTGGCAGTCACACTCAAAGAGGAATCCATGGAAGCAAGTTTAGGGAAGTTACCGTTCTTTTTCCTTGATTTATAATAAACATAAAACTTGATGGATAATAAGACAAACAGACGGTTATATAGATATGAAAAGACTGATAATTAAAGCTATATTAAAGAAAAGTTTTTGAAAATACAATCATATTTAAGAATATTTATAAATTAATATTCATAACGTATAAATAATTTTCAAAAAAATTTAAAGTAATATATATTTTTAAAAATAAAAACAAAATCAGAAGTTGAAAGAGTAATACCAGATAAAAATAATAATAAAAAGTTTTCAAAAAACAGATAACTAATTAAATATTGAAAAAATGTTAATATTATAAATATTGTATTTTAATATAACAAATGATTTAGAGTTATTTAAAAAAATAGAAAATTTAAATTTAAGGCACTAAACATAAAAAGAGGTAGACAATTTTTTATAAAATTGTAAGAGTAATAATTTTTTATTTGAAAACATAAACAAAATAAAGAAGAAAATTTATGATTAAGAAAATAAAAATAAAATTTCATTCTTTACATGCAAAGTTATTTAGGTTTTTTTATTTGTTGCTTGAGAACGAAGCCCAGTATTATGAGCAAGGAGAATTGTGTTAATCAATCGGTGAAAGGAGAATTGTGTAAAATATTTGATGAAGGAAGAATGGTTTTGAAGACATTAAATAAGTTTTATATGTTGTGAAACCAATAATGTAGTTGAAAAATATTCACATACATAAAAACTTAATCACTTTGATGTAGCTAGCATCATAATGTACTTGACATTAAAAATAATATCAAGACTTTGACATTAAGCTAGCAATATATACTCAATTTAAAAAATAACCATAGACAACAAAAAAGTATCTAAATTTTTAGAAATATATTTAAAAAAGGTACACAAATAGTGAAAATAAACGATTTTTTATAACACAATATAGAAATAAAAAACACAAGGAAATAACTTTGCTCAACTTTATTACTTTCATGTAGCTAGCATGATTATGGTGTTGACAATGTCAAATTATATCAACACACTTTGATTCAGCTAGCAAATTGTGACTGTAAACATAGAGTACAAAATTAAGAATAATAAGCATGAAATCTATTCATAATTGAGCAAGATTTGATGTAATTCATAATTAAATTAAAACATACTTGAAGTCAATGTTTTGAAAATAACAACCTAAGAAAAACACAAAATAATGGTCATGAGTACAAATACTTAAAAGCAGCAAATATTTTTCAAAAAAATAACATAACCAACATAAAACACCAAATATAGTCTATTACAATTTGTAGTTTGAAATGACAGAAATCACTTTTCAATCTTGATATTCTTCTTCAACATCTTCGCTGGAATCTTCTTATTTTCTAGAACCATATAGTGACTCTGTCTTTTAAGTGCTGGGATGGGTGGTTGAGAAGCCAAGTCAAGATTCTCCAGATGAGATGATTCTTTGCGGGTTAACTTATCAATTTCAACATCAATTACAACTATTATTCAACGATTCCTTTGCAGGAACATGGCTTGATACTATATTGTTCAAATGATCACTTAGAGTCTCAACATCATTTGATTCTTCTGTGAATTTGATCAGCAAATCCAAAAAATAAAATTAAATAAATTAGCATAGACAAAGCTTTACAAAATAAGTTAAATTGTAATCTTTAAGTACCTCTGCAATGGAATCAGATGAGATTTAATTTGTTCACTCATTTACTTTGCTTTCTTCTTCATTTGCAGAGTATAGATCCTAAAAATTTTATCCAATAGAAATAATATTACAATTAAAGAAAAATATAGGATAAGACATAAAAAGAAATAAATAAGATCTTACCAAAGACTTAACTTCAACATCAGTAAAGCTTTCAATTACTTTTTCATCCATGCAAACTTTTTTAACTCTGAATGATTGTTCAAATTTGCTATTATAATCATTCTTGCACTCAACTTTGAACAGATGGGTCTTATCAATTAGGACTTCAAACTCTTTAGGCAAGTCTCCAGCAGTAGTGTTCTATTAAAAAAAGGATAAATATAAATGATGTAACTTAATGAAAAAGAATTATTGTAGATAACAATAATGATTAAAATAATTGGAAAAGAAGTACCCAATTGATGAGTTCAAATTTTTGCCCTCATTTAATATTTAAATTTGGGGATTTAATTGAATTTTCTGTGCTTAAAGATTGATTTAATTAGGATTTGTGATTATTGG
>Ga0214543_1013280_pt1 | contig 10458 bp, 3 predicted proteins | sample CNSS2metaG_FD_160094 | JGI IMG/M metagenome (GOLD analysis project Ga0214543, IMG submission 160094) | Root nodule microbial communities from cowpea collected in UCLA plant growth center, Los Angeles, California, USA - CNSS2 | ecosystem: Host-associated > Plants > Roots > Nodule | place: USA...
ACCAATGCCCTGGGATTATTATTTTATTCAAAATTTGTACAAATAAATTGTCCAAAAAGTCTATCGTGGGTTACATCTTACATTTCACTGAGTCGCATGATAAATTTCAAAAAAGTCCACCAATTGAGCGTCGAAATTGGGGAAAAGTTTAGGTTAGGTTATGAAATTGGGAGTGTGGAGGGGTTCGGGGATTGAGCAACGACAGCAGAAAAAGTTGCGTCCAAGTGTTGGTGTGAGACGGAGCGGGAGAGGGAGAGGGATTCGGGTTAGGGTTTCTCGTTGGGAGGGGTTTTGGGGTTTCTGGACCGGTTGGTGGGAAAACGTGGAGAAGAGGTGTGTGTGGTGCGGGTCTGTGTGTGTGCGGGAAGAAGGAGCGCAGAGGGGTTTGAGGGTGCTTTGGAGAAATGGAGAAGCGGTGGAGCGGTGGAGCGGTGCGGTGGAGCAGTGAAAGACTTTTCAAAAAAGAAAAAAGAAATACGCGGACTGGTGTTGGGTGAAAGTGGCAACGGACTGTGACTAAACGCGCGTGTAAGGAGAATGACTCTTCCTGCACCCAATTTAATTTTTCAATTAAAAATTAAAAATTTTAAATCTGATTTCCGTTGCCACGTAAGGTGGTCATCAAAGTGGTAATTTTGGGGTGTCATTCTATCATTATTCTGGGGAGAAAACATAAACCATATTTTTCAGAATATTTACTCTTCTTTATGTTGCTTTGAGGATTCAATTTCTTGCATGTCAAATTGAAAAACGTGTCAAGGACAACTTTTCATCAAAGGATTCGTCAAATTTGTTTTCGTAACATTTAGCAATTTTCCATTTTTTGAGCCCGCCATGCATTTTAATTTTGGTTTACTTTGCTCCCAATAACAAACTTTTAATTAACGTGTATTTGCGATTCAATGGACCGGATAAGTTTTGTATACGAAACTAATTGTTGGGAAGACATTGATGTTAATTAATATTCATTTTTATTTCATTTACAGATACTGTGTTGCTAACTATCATCTTTCATTCTAGAAATATGAAAAGAAATGAATGAATTATACACAACTCAAACAATTAATTGAGTTCTACACAAATGAATTAGGGCTGCCCCTTGGTTTCTTCAGAATCCAGAAAAACATTCTGGCATCTTGTTCATGCACATCTTCCTTTCCATATACGCCAACTCAACAAAACCAAAACGTGAGGCCTTCTTCTCTCTTCTCTTCCATGATGCCACTTTCTTCACCGTAGTAATGAATGAGAATGCTTGAGAAGTTGTTGAAGTGGTGGTTGCCCTTGTGCTTTACACAACAAGCCCTTCACTCTTTCGGTCACCTGCGTTTGAAGAAGTTCCACTGTCGTTGTTAGAGGGTACACAGTATTTGAGATTATATGTCTATTTCCAAAAATAATCATGCACTTGAAAATCAAATAAGTATATTATGCCAAGAATGTATAAAATAAAACCTTTCCCAAACTTCCCCTAGCATAGGGCACAGTCCTCCGATTCCCTAGTGTACTAGGGGGAGATTTTCTACTAGTCTCTTCCTTGCAGGGTGATTTCCCATTGCTTCTGCTTCGCGTCACAATGCTGGGTGATTCATACCATTTGCTTTCAAACATGTTTGGTAGACTAGATTCCTAGCATCACCCATAAGCCATAACAAATGTGTAAGATTCATGCTACGAGCTCCAATATTTGTTTTCAAAGATAACCAAGTAGAATTCAAAATGGAGATTAATTGCACACCAGAAACAACACCGTTGCACAGTGCTTAACCACCTCCAAGTTCATGCGAACATCATCTAGGCTCCTGCATATTAAAATTTAAAGTCTTACATATAATGCTCAAAAAGTTGGTATAATATGGCCATTATTAGTACTAGAGTTAAATATGTGTACCTGTGTTTTTGTTGGCCCATACCAAAATAAGAAGCTAGTGATGCCATCTGCTCATAAATAACAGTGAATAAGAACTTGAAATAATTACGAGGATTGTGTTTGTTGTGTGAAGAAGAAGAAGAAGAAGAAGAAGAATTAATCTAGCTGCTATACCTTCATATTACCAGCTCTTCTTCCAAACTTCTGAGTTAGGAGCCTCAAAGAATCAATGATTCCAACAGGTAAAGGTGGTGGCCTGTTGATATATTCAAAGGCCTCTTTGATTCGGAGACAGTCAAATCTCTGGATGTTATGCCCCGCCCACACCCTTCCGTTTAAGATACCGAATATTCTGTCTGCAACATCTTCAAAAGATGGTGCATTTTCAACAGCTTTACGAGTTATTCCATCAGTTCTGGTAGATTTCAGTGCGACTACGGACAAGTCTTTGGGTTTGATGAGGGTGGTGTAGCTCTCAACCTCGTTGAGTTTGTGAGGAGTAACCACAATAGCACCAAACTCCAGCACCCAGAAACGATCTCCGACTCTTTTGGGCACTGTAGTTTCCAAATCAAAGAAAACAATCTCGGGTGCGTGGTCGTTGCATGAATAAGAGAAAACCATGATGATGACAAGGCTCTTGTGTTATTTTTCTGGGTTCATGTGTTTGGTATATATAGATGAAGTTAAGGTGGGAGAGAAGAGTGGATGCAGAGGAAACCCAATTGTTGTGTGTGAAGGTTGCATTGTCTCCAGGTTGAAGTCACTATGCAAGATTGCATGAAGGGGAAGGAGCTCCTTAGCTTCTTCAGAATGTTTAACTTTGGTGTAGAGAGAATATTGAAGAGAGAGAGAGAGAGAGTTAAGATTGCGTTTCCTTCTTACCTTCCTTCCCTAATGTGTTGTTGTATTGCCTTTCCAACAGGAAACTTCTAATGAGACCTTAACCTTACAGATTACAAAACTTGTTGTTCTGGGGCAGCTCAAGCTGTCTCCTATCTTGGAATTGATTCTATATTCTATGCCAAAACAAGCATATATTATGTTTTAAATTGCATCAATTAACTAATCCATGTCTTTGTTCCCGACGGGGTTAACTACCACTTTGCTTTTCCAAATATGTTTTAAGTGGTTTTAAAATATAAAAAAAAAAATGTGAAACCATAAAAAATACACTCCAAATTATAAAAATTTAAATGTTAAAAAATTATTTTTCTTATATTATATACTTATCATAGTTGTTATTGTCCTTCGATACCTGGAACAAAATTGATTTTCTATTTCATCCAGTATTCATGGGCTTTTTATGTAGGAGGCCAACTTAAGGGTGTATTGCATTTGTTGGAGGATAAATTATTGTGAGATTCGAGAGTATTATGCTCTCAACAAATTATGTGACAGATAATTAAGGGTTATTCATACATATATTGGTCTAAGACTGATTAATTGGTTGCAACTTGCATGAGACACTTGCACATCTTTTCACACCCACATTAACCTATGCATTGACTTCCTAGGCATCTTCTTCATGCACCTCCACATTAAAAGAAAAAAAAATCATTTTGCCCTTTTGTAGTAAATGATTTTCAAATTATATAATTCAGAAATAAAAAATAACTTATAGATTGTACAACCTAGAAAACAAAAAAAATCTAAATTGCACAATTCAATTTTTTTTTAAATGATTTCTACATTGTACAATTCAGAAGTTAAAGTTATTTTTTATTTCTAGATTATATGATCTAAAAGTCATTTTCAATTTTGGATTGCAAAATCTGAAAGTCACTAACAAAATATACCTTTCAGATTTTACAATCCCAAATAAGCAGAATGAAAAGTTTTTTTATATGATGCAGGAAGAATGTGTAGGAAGAAACTACCCATACGTAGTTGTAAAATTCTACTTCCAAGTTTCTAAGATGAACACACCTCAACTTCAATCTCACAAAACAAAAACATGGCGGGCCCAAAAAGGTTATCTAGGTTATGTTTCATAATAACTCACAAGTCAGTTTAAATATTTTATTATTAGCTAATATATAAATATTTTGTATGTATTTTTGAAACATGGTATTTTCATTACTTTAATTACCTTCTTAGGCTCATTGTACCTAAATTTTTTATTCAACCACGAAAGAAATGAAGCATATCTTTCATTTCTTTCTAAATTTTCAAATTTTGATTAATGATAATAATTCTTAGATTATCTCACGGTTTGACAAGCATGTTTGCTTTGGTTATAAATTACTTCATGATCTATTGTAAAACTAACTCGACATGTTAGTGTCACGTATAACTTCAGAATTTTCGGTACCTTTTTACTTCAATGTCAAATTTTAATGACTCTAACTATTTTTAGTGGGTCTCAATATAGTACATTTTTTTATGTTTTCTTTTGTATAAGAACTGATTTTGCTTGTCAACTCATCCTTTCCCCTTCACGAATTAAATAACTAAATTTTACTCAAAACTCAATGAAAAGATATGTTATTTAAGAGGCCTGCGGTTAAGAAGTTAACCTTCCAATTAGCTCCAATTAAGAAAATATGTGGTAGCTTACAATTTCTAACCAAATGAACAATGCTTGATAAAATAATATATGTATCCAGAGTCTAAACACTAGTTTATAATGTTCATTCGGATCATCTTCCCTGCTTTAAGAAGATTACAAACAATTTATTTATCTAAAAAACAAACTAAAATTTCTGAATTAATCTCTTTACTTTATATGCAATATATTGATATATTGATAGTGCTGATACGAAGCCAATTGAAAAATTGAGAGATCCCTTGGTGTCGCCCCTCCCTTATTTCTCTAGTGTGTTACGTAACATAGAAGGGGCAAAAATAATTTTAAACCATTAATAAGACAGTTGGTCAGTTTATTTGTGGAAAAATAGCCATAGCCTATTATTTTCAGACAGAGCATTAAAATAAAAATAAAATACACCAATTACACGAAGCATCGATATTAAACAAGTGCAGCAGAGCTTAGAGGGACGAGTGCCTTCTTAATTCTTTCTACAGCTGCCTGTAGGGTAGTAAGGGATTCTGCATAAGATATGCGGATGCAAGTATCATCTCCAAATGCACTCCCTGGAACCAAGGCTACCTGTAAACCAAAATGACAAAACACAGAGTTATGATACTATCAGTTGTTTTCTCATACTTTACAACAACATTTTCTGCCATTTTGCTAAGAACAGTTATTCTTTAGTTCTTTCTCCACTATTTTACAGGGAATACAGTAAAATAAAAGATTATTACAAAATTTCCCACTCAAAAAAATCATTAAATCTTTGAATCAATTACACGAGAATGAATACCTGGCCAACATCCAGCAAGTATCGACAGAGGGACTCAGAATCCTCAATTTTACCGAATCCTTCAGCTTCTCTTCCATAATAGAAGCTGAAATCAATGAATAAATAGAAAGCTCCCTGCCAGCGAATAAGAGAAGAATCGTGTTTAAGTACACAAGCAGACAAGAAAAGAATGAGAAAGAAAAAGAGGTGGATTATTGACACGAAAATAAATTGCACCTGCGGTTCGGATATCTTGACACCATCTATTTCTCTAAAACTTTTTACCAAGAAATCCCTTCGCTCCCTAAATGCTTTAACCATGGTAGAAACTGCTTCCCCACCAGCATAACCTAGCCCTAACGCAGCAACTGCAGCTTTCTGGCCAATACTACTGGGCCCTGAAGTGAACTAAATTCAATATGATGCATCAGCCACTACATACCTCATATATGGTATAGAAACAATAGTCCAGCTGATTCCAAATGAATACCAAAAGCTTAATGAAATGCTAAATCTCGCTCAACCTAAGAATCCGTTTGATGTATTGTAGGCTGTAGCAAAGGGAAATCAAGACAAGTAGAAGTATAGCATTGGATGAGGCTGATGAAAATGACCAAAAATAATAAAGCATACCTGACTTTGGATCTTTGCGATTGCAGCAACAAAATGTTTTGGACCAGCAATATATCCAAGCCGCCAACCCGTCATTGCAAAGGCCTGTATGAAAACAGCTCAAAAACATCATAATCAAGTTTATAGGCCTCCATGTCATATCATTAATTGCAACCACACCGTGAAACAGACCATAAGCATTTGAGTATAAAATACGAATGAATGAACAACACACCATTCAACTCTAACAAAAAAAATTACATACTGACCTTAGAAAAACCATTTACAGTTAGACTTCTGTCCCACATTCCCGGTAAAGATGCAAAGCTAGTGTGAGTTGCTGGGGCATAAATTATGTGTTCATAAATTTCATCCGAGAGGACCTGCATAAAACAACCATTAAGATCTTGAAAGAAAATATCATTTAGGTTGAACACATTGAAGCACTAGTGATCATGTGGATGTATTGTATGACAATACCAGAAGCCTAGGGTGCTTCGCAACAATCTGGGCGATCTTTTCAAGTAATGCCTTAGGGTAGACAGATCCAGTTGGGTTAGATGGCGAGCAAAGAATGAGCAGTCTCGATCTTTCAGTTATTTTGGATTCAAGAAGTTTGGGATCTAAGAGGAAATTATCAGATATTGATGTTGGAAGAATCACAGGTGTTGCATCAGCCAACCTTGCCATCTCTGGGTAACTAACCCAGAATGGAGCTGGAATAATGACCTGAAATATTCTTACCACAAACGACAGCCACAAGAGTGAGCAAAAGGAAAAATTAAATATGAAGTATGCGATAAGTTGTCCAAAAACAATTCAGACATAAATATACATATGAATTACGTTGTACACAGTGTAGTGCCTATTTTATTTGTTTGACTTTTTCAAGAGGAAACATATCAGTTGATTAGGAAAACATCGTCCATTTATGTAAACAGGAAAATTCTGTTCTCTTTCTGTTAGTTGTATACGTAGATCCATTCTAACTCTTGATTTTAATCCCTAAATTTTTGGGATTGATTCTCTCTGCCTTGTGTATATCAGACTACACAACCAGAGACATAAAACAAACTAGAGAAAAAGGTTTAAAAGCTGAAAGGCCGTGGATCTATTGAATAAGCAAAATGCAAGTCAATATTCAGACTTGAGAAAAATTGCATAGTTATAGTACCACTGTAGACTTAAACATAAGCAACAAAAAAATAGGTTATGTTCAGTGGACTTAAATATAACAAAAGTTCAACTGCTTTAGCTCTATTTAATGCTATGATTTAAAAGTATCCTCATCTTTAAATCTAGGTATCATCTCCAATACATATGAATACGAGTAATCTGGAAAATATACCTATGAAATCAAAAACCTTAAATGAACTTAACTATTATTCTTAATCAATATGAAATTAGTTAGTTTGGTTATATCTAAGTCCAAAGCCAGTACAAGTGTGACACCAATGTCAAACATAGAAATTTCAAGCTTCTGCAACGGACAGAATAAACAATTAAGAATAGTTCTAACAACAAAGTTCAAATCAACCATCCATTTTCAGACATAAACAAATGACTATGCAGCATAAGTAGTTAGTTTCTCTAATGTTTACTGAGCATAAACCAAACCCCTTTACTTACCTCATCTCCAGGGGAGCAAACTGCAAGCACTGCCTGAGCAAGACTTTGTTTGGCTCCATTACTAACCACAACCTGATCAGGAGTATAAGTAATCCCATTCTCCTCTGCAACACCGATTCAGAAACCAACAACTCAAAACACCTACTTCTACCAATAATCCAAATGAAACATAAAAGAAGAATCAAATTCAAATAAAAAACCAACCTTTTAGCTTATGACAGATCGCTTGACGCAGTTCCATGGTTCCGGCATTGGGCGTGTACCTCGTGTAACCTTCACGAATTGCATTAATCCCAGCCTAAGCAGAGAATTAAACTATCAAAGAAAGAACAAGTGGTTGTGATCGAAAGGGGGGAATGCAGAGAGGAAACCTCAGCTATGGGAGCCGGCGTATCGAAATCAGGCTCGCCTGCGGCAAGTCGAATGACGGGAATACCGGCTTGGACGAGTGAGGTGGCGAGGTCGCTGATGACGACAGTTTTGGAAGGCTTGACGGCATTGACACGTGGACTGATCGAAGGGTCAACGGGGAAGTCAGCTTGCGAAGCCTTCACGGAGAGGGTGTTTGATTGTTTTCCGGTACGTGTTCTGCGAAGGTGAGATCAGAAAACGGTGAGAAGGAGAAATTACCCGCGAAGTGAAATTGGAGGGAAGAAGAGAAGACTAACTTGGGAAGGAAAGAGAGGGATCTGGAAACGTGTCGAGAGAAGGGCAGGGATTGGTTCCGCAAAGGGATTCTGCATTTGGCAGCGTTATGTAGAGTGTTGGCCATTGGCAACGAGAACTGAACTGAACTGAACAGAAGAGAACAGAAAGGAGATCGAGAAAGAGAGAGATTTTGAGAGATGAGTTACAGAAAGGGAAAGTTGGTATGGTTGTGTTTGGTTGATGAGGACAAAGTTTTTGAAAGCAGAAGAGTGAAGGGTGGTAGGTAGAGTGAGGTTGTTTGGTAGGATAGGTTTGCGGGTGAAAGAGTTGGTGACACTCTCTCAACACTTTCACAAGCAATTCAAGCTTTCTCTCTTACCATGGTATGTCCTTCTTCTAAAAAAAATAAGTATTTTTATTTTATTATTTGTATATCAATTGGTAACACATAATTTAGGGTTAAACTTGCTTTTAATTTTTGTCATCAATATATTTGTGAAAAATAATTGACACAATTGAATCCCATATTCATAATAAGTCAAAAATACTTATCTTTAAAGAAATATTATATGTGATTCTTTTTAAATATAAACAAAATTAAGTATTCACCAAATTATCAAATATTAATATGTTTTTTTAGTAAAAATTAAAATTAATCTATCTTCAAAATTTTAACTTAATTTAGTTTTCATTTTTATAAATATGTATATTTAATTTTTTTAATTAAATTTTATTAGTTAAAAAATACATTTGAAACTTAAAATAAATTTAATAAAATTTAATTAAAGTGATTAAATTCATTATCTCTAAATATATAAGACTAAATTTGTAAAATTTTAGAAATGAACTAATTCAATTTTATTAAAATTAAAGAAGAAAAATATATTTAACTCAATGATCGAAATGAATTTAAACTTTTAGATTTTTCATGAATAGTGAATTAAGTCCTTACATACATACAAGGTATTCAATATGGTTTCAAAAAAAAAAAAATTAAAAACAATATTTTAAAGGTTTATTTTTTTTAATATTAATCAACATTGTATTATAACTCAATCTCTTTTCGTGCTATATAGGATATAATATAAATAAGTATACATCAATATCTCTGCTAAATAAGTATCTCATCTCTCAATTTACACTTTTTTTTTTACCGGGCGATTTTAACATTTCATACTTCTTTCGAAGTAAATATTCTATTAATATTTAGATATTATTTACTGAACTTGTCTTCATATAATCAATAGTTTAACAAGAAATTATACTTTTTTTATAACTTATTTAAAAATTTATTTTACTCAAGAAAATCTTCACTTTCTTTTAAGTATGTTATGAAGGTTAGAATTCAAATTTTATTAACTAGAAGAGAATTTTGGTATGTCTGTATTTTTTAAATTTAGTCATCTCTTTTCAATGACGTTAAATTTTGTCCTTCGTGACAAATGACATTCCAGTAAGACATCTTCACTGTTGACATGTATATTGACACATGTTTGTCACATATTTTCTTCATTGAAATTAACAAATGAAACTTAACTCGTAAACTCGACCGAGAAACTCAACCTGTAAACTCGATCCAAAAATCCGACCTGTAAACTGCACCCTTCAAATCAATCCGTAAACAAGACATTTAAAATTGACCTGTAATTTCAACTTATAAACTCGGCTCGTAAACTTGACCCATGAACTCGACCATTAAAGTCAACTTGTCAACTCGTATATCTAATCCACAAGTTTCACTCGTCAACTCGATTTGTAAACAAGTATGTAGAAGTTGAATGCCAATGTGGTGAGAAGAGAAAATGTTGAATAATGTTGGTGACATAGACAATAATGTATAGGGAATAAGTGTAATGAATGTGGTATTCTGCATGGGTGTAAATAAATTTCGAATTTTTTGGGATTAAGGTTTTATAGTGTTATAACTTTGGAATTAGGGATGACAAAAATATTCATGCCCGTGGATATCTGCAGATCAAATCTACGACGAATAGTTAGTATCCGAGAGTAGTGAATATTTTTATGTTGCGATTAAGGGAAATCCAACCTGTCCAATTGATCAATTTGATACTCCCCTTTTAGTATTTTATGTCCAAATATTTTTCATAAAATAAAGCTTGAATCGAATTGCTTAATTGGTCAAATTTTTATTATCACATTCACATACCAAACCAATTTGCAAACCTTCAACACACAATTATCATCCAAATCACACAATATCACAACAATTATACATACTTTACCAGATTCATCAAACCCTACCAAATTCATCTCAAATGCAAAAGAGCATCAACAAGCAAAAATCAATTTGATGAACTTACTTAAGATCAAGACTAGCTTCTCTTACTTTGTGAAAAAAAAAAAAAAAAAAAAAAAAAAAAATAACAAAAACAA
>Ga0214543_1013282_pt1 | contig 10456 bp, 5 predicted proteins | sample CNSS2metaG_FD_160094 | JGI IMG/M metagenome (GOLD analysis project Ga0214543, IMG submission 160094) | Root nodule microbial communities from cowpea collected in UCLA plant growth center, Los Angeles, California, USA - CNSS2 | ecosystem: Host-associated > Plants > Roots > Nodule | place: USA...
TTAGGGTCTGGGGGTTCAGGTAAACATGCCACAGGACCTACTTCAATACAATCTGAATAAGCAAATTTGTATGCCCTTCGCACATACTCATCCACATCCAAGCCATTCCCTACAATGAATAATGCTAATAAGAATATTCAAATAATAAAAAACAAAACAAATAGAATCAAGCCAAAAGCAGTTATACAAACTTAGTGAAACCATCTTCATCATAAAGGAATATCACCCATTACAATTATAATACCACCATCTACTGGAGCTGTAATACAATGAAGGGTACCAAACTAAAAAGGTGTTGTGCATGAATTTTTTGTCACTACAAGGCAGTTATTTTCAAATTTGATACTTGTACTTTAAGGTAACTCACTTTCAATATCACAATATTTTGCCAATTATTAAATAGAAAGGAAAAAAGTGCGGGCCAGTTCGGATGTGTACTTAACAAACACTTTTAGAAGAAAAATAGGAAAAATTAAAATTAGTTTCTTCATAAACTAAAACTAGCTTATGCATAAGCTAATTTCTAGAAACTCACCTATCTAACTTCTCTAAACTTTTATTATTAACCTACGCATAAGCTAATTTTAGCATATAGAGAAGCTAATTTCTTTTTTTCTCCTTATTTTTCTATTCTATAAGCATTTATAGAGAAGCTTGCCCAAACAGGCCCTACCATTCTGAATTACAAAATACATTGATAAGTAAGGTCATTCTCTATTACACAAGGCCGTATAAAGATCAGGAAATTACAACGGATCGTGTCAGATACATTTGATTAACAGAGAAGAGAATACAGTTTAACAGCATAGAAGAAGAAATATCTCTAAGAAATAAACAGTATGGACAACATTGAAAAGGACTATGAACTAATGGAAACTTTCTTCACATATGGACTACATTGAAAATTATGGACAACAATCAAAAACATATTCTATCCTTTAATAAACAGCAATTTGTAAATGAACTGAGTAATTCAAAACCATACCATTAAAAACCATCCTGCAGATAAATAGCATGTTGATTGCTAAAGCAATTGCAGAGACTCCGAAAAAAAAACCAGATGGAGAATAGCGGTCAGATGCTCGTGATCCAGTTGTAACATAAACGGCACAAAGTTCATATGCACAGAGTAAAGCAACAGCCAAAAGAAGCAGGATGGCCACAGCCCCTGTCAAAGAAAAATGTAAATATTGGCCTTAACGACTATAACATGAACAAAAATATATCAACCATAAGATGCCTAACATTCTAAATTTCTACATAAAAACCAGGTAAAATATACACTTCATGTCGACTTTGTACATCATAGTTGTTTCTTGGCCATACCATTCACTTATTACTACAACTTAGGAACTGAAAAAAGTAACATCCAGAACAAAAACAAACAAATTGTCACCTGACAACAAGTACAATCTCCAAACAATAAATGGATTTGACTGAAGACCTAATGAAAGAACAGTCTCCGGTGCTCGATATACTACACTTAACAAAACACCTATTTATAAGCAATTTATTTCATTGCTGTTCAAAATGAAGAAATATGAACAAAACCCCAGCATCCGTTACACAAGAAAAAATGCAATAGGATATCAAGCTTAGACTGCAAAAAATTCCAATGCCTAGGCTTTAGGATAGAGTAAAAACTATAGTATGTGTTGAATATCCTACATCAACTAAAGATAAAGTCAATTATAGTAAATAGATTGGTGCAAACCTCACTTTACAAACAAGTTTTATAAGGTTGAATTAGACTTGAATCCACTTTTTAATATGGTATCAAAGTCTATCCAAACGAGGCTTTTTGGACCTATTATTCAACTTGCTATTGGACCACCCATAAGCATTTTTACCTACGCTCGAGATGTTCAATCAGTGACATAAAGTATGTTGAAAATCTCACGTTCACTACCAATACGTTGGAAAGACAAGATGCAGAACTTTGGTCATGTGGATCATCAATTCACCCAAAGTTTTGCGTCTGAGGATGGACCCAAATGGAATTTAGTTGACAGTAATGGAAACACAAATGTAATTTCTTATAACATGGACCTACAGTACACAGCCATGACTGAAAGTAGGGCTTATCATTAGTCATGGTTGGGTACTGTAGGTCAATGTTATAAGAAACCACATTTGTGTTTCCTTTACTTCAACTAAATTCCATTTGAGTCCAAGTTCAGACGCAAAACCAAAGGCACGTTTACTAATAGTCATAACATTGGCCACGTGGAATGTCAATTCGCCCAAAGTTTTGCGTATGAGCTTGAAACCTAATGGAATTTAGTTTAAAGTAAAGGAAACACAATTTTTTTTCTTATAACATGGACCTACAGTACCCAACCATGACTAAAGATGAGCGCAACATTCAATTATGACTAAGTATTGTAGGTCCATGTTATAAGAAACCACATTTGTGTTTCCTTTACTATCAACTAAATTCCATTTAGGTCCAAGATCATACTCAACTTCGGGGGTGAATTCACAATCCACGTGACCAAAGTTTTGGCCATCGAAGTGGATACCAATAAACTTTCTTGTGAAAATATTTGGGACATTATCCATTGACAACCTGTGGTGTTCCTATGTGAACAACTTGATGACAATGGAGGCTTTAAGTGAACATAACAACTTTGAGTGGTTGTTAATCCAAATGAAAAAGGGTGGATCTTTGAGTGGTTTTTGATGGAAAAGATGGACTTTTTCATTTCCATCAAAAACCACTTAAAGGTCCATCCTTTTCATTTGAATTAACAACCACTCAAAGGTATTTTGCTCACTTAAAGCCTCCAATATGTACAAGTTGTTCACATAGGAACCACAACTTCAATGGAGAACGTTCCAAATATTTTCACAAGAAAAAACAAAGGCGAGTTTACTATTATCCACTTGGATGGCAAAAACTTTGATCACGTGGATTGTCAGTTCACTGAAAGTTTTACGTATGAGCATGGACCCAATTGGAATTTAGTTGACAATAAAGGGAACACAAATGTGGTTTCTTATAAAATGGACCTAGAGGACCCAGCCATGACTGAAGGTTGGGCTCATCTTTGACATTTCTACAATCTTCAAGGAGATACATCCTTTCAATACATAGGAGGCAATACTTTTCATACAATTGTGTTTAAAGGAAGATGCACAAAAATGACATTAAAGAAGTACTTTGGCTTCTAAGTCAGGCGCAATACTAAATATTTTCCATGTCAAATTGACCAAGTATCCGGCCAAAGAAATTTTCTTGGATTTGCCACCATGTTCGTATACATCATTTCAAATATGTTGTTCTTCATGGAAAATTCCACCGAGTTAAGTGCAAAGTACTCATTTGGGATCAACCAAAGAAATCGACCCAAATCGGTAAGTGCCACAATGTTTACTTTGAGGTTGACAACGAAAACATAACTGTGAACATAAGAGTTGTCTACCTTTAATATCATGAACTTTTTTTTCATCAAATTAAAGACATCAACTCTTATGTTCATGTCTATGTGTTCATTATCAACCTCAAAGTAAACGTTGTCTCCTTCCTGCAGCCTATTCTGACAACAAAATTCTGTCCATCCTAATGTTGAATGCTACAGCTAGACTAGACCTATTGATACTCCAAATGTCAATCTTGCTATGAGCATTATTAGTAAATGTTACAATATTAGGACCCATTGTGTTTAAAAAGTAAAACATGCCATATCCATGTATTATTATGTTACTCAAGAATCCTGTTCTATATTATTTCTTTTCTTTAACCCCCATAATTTAAACAGCATCTGATATCCTCTATTAACATTATTCGAGTTATTAGGCAAAGTCTCAATGCAAAATTTCTTTATTTGGCATACAAAACCATCACCCTACAAGAGTTCCAATGTTCTCATTTTTTCATCACAAGTTTATGACCACTTGCCAACACATCCAATGATCTTTTTGACCAAATTTTCTATCGACCAGGTTTCCTCTGAAGCTACTGCAATTTTATAAATAGAAGAGTCATACAAGACAACAGTACGCCTATCCCTCCTGTTAAATTTTCGTGAAACAGAAGACATAATCATCACTTCCAAAGCTTGTCAATTGCTTAAATGATTAAAGATCATTGACAACAGAAAACAATCTACATTCGTAATACCAGAAACAATATCTACCTAGGTTACAGCATTTAGAAATGTGAATTTCAAATTGAATAAAATATAAAAAGCTTAATAACTGTAAACAATAAATAATAGGCCAAAAAATACTTACTTGAGCTTTGCCACTGAGTTCTCCACCACAGCATAATTGAATAAAAAGCCAATAGAAGGGCAGTACCAGCCATTATTACAGCCAACCCAATCAGATCTCGACCCAACACAATCAACCAGGATCCCCAAATTATAAGCACCAAAATTGGAGAAACAACAACAATCCATGCAGAAAGATTCAGGAAACCGCAGAGCAAATGGAGTTGAGGACCTTGCAAGATATTTGGCCATTTTCGAGCAAAGATCCAACTGCAAATAGAAAGAAATGAATAACAATATATGCAAAGAAGCCCGAAATAGTGTCAAAAGGCAGCCATGAGACCTAGCACAACCTTATGTGTTAGGTTCAACAATCCAACTGCTATCATTGTGGATTCATCAAATATTGTAAAATTAATTGTTATAATTATAGAAACATGGAGCAGAATAGGCTTCAATAAAGAGTTGTTTTGAGTTGTACCTATTTGTAGCCTAGGGTCTAGATGAGCATTTACTTGTTTTCAACTCTTCTCTCTCTTTCATCGTATCTCATACTAGCACAAGCTCCCTAAAATATATTTTCTTCCATTTATTTCTCTCAATTATAAAAATTCATCGATAACTACCAACATAAGCTATGAATTGCTAAACAATATCAAAAACTCATAAAAAGTAGACAGCAATTTTCTTTTTCTTTTTTTGCTTTGCTTCACTATACTAACTAATTATTGTCCTGCACAACAAAAATGAGTTAATATTTATTTCTTTCTACCCAAAAATGCCACAAATGATAAGGAATTCCTTTTTGCTAAATAGAAACAATATACAAACACGAAAAAATTCTGCTGCAATCAGCTTGAACATAATTTCACCCCAACTTTTATGAGACATCCTTTTCTTCTTAGCTTCACAAATTTCTTCTTCAAGGTGTGTTCATATTAATTAAAGTGCAACTTTCTGTAATGAGTGTAACATTACTACTGAATATCTCAATGAACTATAGCCAGCTCGTTAGTAACTAACTTTAGTTACAACTGTCTACAAATTTTGTCTCTAATTCATAGGAATCCCATGGTTCTATATATATATATATATATATATATATATTTGGATCCGCACCATTGCAAGTTTGAGTTCACTTTTAGCTCAACCGTGAAACCTAGATGCCTCTGAGTGCATCATCCATTAACACCTTTCTCTGATCAGGAATCTTCTCCAGTGTTGTTGTTGGCAGTTATATTTTCTAACTCTATTTCCAAAAAACAAGAATATAAGAATTGGTTGATTTCGTGCTGGTAAGTTGAACCAACTATCAAAGGCCACATCACGTTCCAATTAATCCATTACTTACACCAAAATTCGTCACACCTGAAGATAGCAGACCATACCTCAAGAGCCTATATCTAATGGGAGTAAAAGACCAGTTGCTTCTTTCTTGGTTACAATCTTGATTACTGAAAATATGCTTCCTACAATTTTTGGATCAGTGTTCTCAAAGGCCGATGGCAAAACATGGAGAAGGAAAAAAATTTCTGGCACATAAACACTATTAAGGCATATGGCACCACCATAACAAGCCTCCCTTCACAAATTGCACATGGCAATTGACAAAAGTTCTGCCAGAATATTCGACTATGACAACATTTAGCAGCATTGAATCAGATGCAACAAATCATGGCAATTATGAGATAAAAATTCAACCCTAATTCCACCTTCACCTGAACACAAAGGCCAAACAATTCTGTCCAGAACTTCAAACCATGATGCTTTAAGATCAAACAATTTCTGAGTATCTTCTATGAATCAAACCCTATTTGTCACTATCACAGCAATTTGTGAAACTATTTAACCAAAGGAGTGACTCAACGAATTTAAAAGCAAACTGAAAAGTATGAATCTATTTTTACCTTGGTTAGCAATAGACTTGATCCAAGGCCAATAAAGTGATACCTAGTCATATCGAAAGAGGCTTGTCTTGAAAATTTCCAAAAGAAAACTCCAAATATGGTAAATGTAGTAAAATACAATTGTCTTCCGGACACACCATCACAAGCCAGTGTTGCACAAAACCTTCTCTCGGGTTTTGAATACCCTGAGTTCAACAATACCAACCTTGTCCCAAATGATCGCAAGAGTCACTCCAGAGGCCTCAGATTTCTTGGTGGTCATAGACATACTCTATTCAGTACTAACTCTTTCACATTTGGTCATGATGTTTCTAGTTGTCACAATGATTTAAATCAAAGGTTAGGCAGAGTCAGACATACAATGATATTGCATTACTTTCCCAAGGATTCCTAAAAGCTTAAATTAATTGTTGAAAACTTATGATGGCTTTATATCTAAGTATCTAAAATTCCCCCATACAACATCCATTGAGCTTGACTTTGAAGCACATAAAATGATATGCCGGTCTTGCCAAAATTAAACATTTTTTTAAAAAATGAGGGTGGAAGTATGAACTATTGTCATGGATGCTCTAATATCATATTAGAGATCAAATCCCACAGTTTAAAGCAACTTGGTAATCACTGCATTTTCTAGCTTCTTTTGCCAGCAATAGATGGTTAAGAAGGACTACAAACCCTCCTGATTTGTACTCTATCCCTGATAAATTACAATTTTATAGATAGAGAAAAAAATAATAATTAAGTATCTAATGTGAGTATTCCTAGGTAGCCTAATGGTATTCAGATCCCTAAAAAGGTGACTGAAAGGGTAGCATAATGCATGAGCTTGCATCATTACGGCGTATGAGGAAGGTCTGATATACACACAACACAACCTTACTTCAACCAGTAGGAGATGTTTCCTTGACTACACCATGACTCCCAGAATGCAATGCAGCCACCTTATGGTTGTGCTAAGGCTTACCTCCAAAAAGAAGCAAGTAGTCCAATGAAATTTGTTAACTGAAACTAAAAAATATGAGAGTATTCTAAACGGAAGTCTTATAATGTAGGATAATGTCTAACCCAACTCTACAAAACCAACTTGTGAGGTGAGGGTGGTTTCCCACTTACATACTCTTTCCAAATTTTATCTCTAGCCGAAGTGAGACTAACACACACACACACACACACACACACACACACACACACACACATATATATATATATATATATATATACTTGGAAGATAAACAGCACAGATGGAGAAAGGCCTCTAATAATGGAATTAAATATCCCATCTGGTAAACCTTCAAAAATTAAAAAGCAAGAATCCATGCTTACCTTGGAGGAAGTAGCAGTTTGAGAGACACATATTTGGGAAATTAATTTTTAATAACTCACATGAGTCACCCAGCAAAATGCACATATTTGTTACATCAACAGACACAATTTTTAAATGACATTCGTCCAATATTAATACAAACAACATATATGGAATATAAAGGTATGTTTAGTCTCAAATTCATTATATTTCATTAAAAATATACCATAAACCATGCCGTTATAACTTCAGATTTCTAACCCTGTTACTTAAGATTCCAACAGACATACTAAAATTATAAACCTAATACATGGGACTATAGATTTCATGAGAATTTCAGTTTCATTCAGGTAGTCCCTTTTTCTACAAAGGAAACAAAGGGAAATTCAATTAATCACCTATTTAGCCCAAAACATTGATAGATAAAAAATATTATTTTCTAAGTATATCACGTTGAAGATTTAAAGGTTAGACATATCATTTAAACTTGGCATCCATGCCCCATGTAATACCTCTACAGTAAACACTAGCCGTTACAACGTTGCCAACATGCATCTTCCCGTGGATTCCAACAAAATTACTTAAAAGAATTGCAAAGCATTCAATACAAGGAAGCAACAAGCTCGTAAGGCCCCAGTGATTTCCCACGAAAAAAAATTACAAACGGCCGGCTCTCACAATTCAAAATTGGAACCGAACTGCCACACTTAGCAGACCGCCATCAAATCCGGAAAAACACCGCGCCCTAGTAACCCGCACTTAATTCCCAGATTGTTAAACAAAGGTGGCTAATAAGTTACCCATTTCAGCGACAGTAGTACTCAGCAGTCAATGCCAGTAGATATAAAATCATCAATCACTAAAAAACAAGCACTAATTTAAGTGACAGAAAGCAAGGGCACAAGAAATCAAAAAGCATTAACTGTGCAGCAAGACAATTCAATCTTAAAACAAAAAAAAAAAAAACACAAAGCACCAAGACAAAACAAGTAAACAGAAACAATAATCCGGATGAGATACCTATAAATTCGCCAGGGCCTCCAGTTCACAGCCCAGAGGATGAAGAAGGAAGCCAACCCTAACACCGAGAAGAGGATCCCGCAAATCACGCACGCGAGGAGAAGCGCACGGTCCATGCCTCTTCCTCCTCCTTCACACTCAAACAACGCGCATGCACCTGATTAAAGCCACAGAAAAGGAAACAGCGATGATTGATACTCTTATGCAAGAGAATGCAGAAACGAAACTAACAAATCCTTCACTTACCTTACTGTTGTGAACTGAAATGGCAGCCACATAGTGGCGAATTCAGCATAAATGAGGCATAGCTGAAGCAGCTAGGGTTTCCAAGTGAGAGTTCAAGGAAACTAGGGTTAGTACTGCGAAAATTGAAAGAAGAAATAACGAAGAGAAGAAGAAAAAAAGAAGGGTTTCTGATTTTGTTTCTGTTTCTCTCTCTCAAGCTCGGATTGTACGTTGAAGAGGGTAAAGGATTAGTGAAGATTAAAACCCTACTCTGCCCCCTTCTCTTTGCTCAACCTCTGTCAACTATATCAACTAAAATATAATACAAAATATAATCAAATATAAAAAAATTAAATTAAATTCCTTCTTTTTCTCTCTCTACGTATGAGAGAGAATAAAGACGAATAATGTGCGTAATGAAAAAAATTAAAAAAAACTTTAACCTATTTTTATTACCCTTTCTTGGACCAGCTACGACTCACTTTTCAACCCTCCTTCGCCATTAGTAAAACTTAGCAAATTTTTCTTATAATAAATTAAATTCGCCGAATAAAAAATAAGAGTCACATCATTTAAATATTCCATGTGTATAAATAATACCTAATATATATTAAAAAATATCACTAGAATATATAAAAATTAAAAAAAAAAAAAAACGTTGTCGCTGAGACATTGGTTGAGAAAGTCAATAATGTAATAGTGACTTGTTTAAAAGTGTGGATTTTGACGTTTAAATAGAATTTTTCGCATTAGTTCCCGTGAATGTTGTTTCTCGAAAGTTTAAAAAGTAAAAACTAACCAAACCACATTTAGAAATTAGATGAAAATTAAATAGAAAAAAAATAAATCAAGACATTCTTAGTTTTTTATACGATCTCCAAGATTATCATTTCATCATAAATATTAATCGAAGATTTTTTTTTTTTTTGTTTATTTAAAGATGTTCCTGTCCCAGGTTAATTTTTAAGGATGTTACAATTAAACATTCGTATTAATTATGATTTGACTGAAACATTCGTATCTTCTTTCTCTTTCTCCGATACTTATTGATATCCACAGTTTCATTATTCATCTAATCACATTTTCCTTTTGTATTTTACACTATCTTTAACTGTTCTTTTATCTTCTCCATACATCACTGTTTCAAAACAAAATTAGAAAAAAAAAATTGTTCAATATTTCTTCTATCCTAATATGATCTTAACATTTATTAAAATAAATGAATGCGGTGTACTTATTATATAAACTGATAGAAATATTTTTTTTCTCTTAGAGAAAACATAAACATATCATTGTACTAAATTATCACTCTCTAACAACATTAATGTTAATATAACTAACCATGTTAACTCCTTGTAATAAATATTACGATCAGATTTAGCAAAAAGAAATTAAGAGAACAAAAATATTAAACTTTTATTTTTGTTTGATGTTTTTTATCTTTTCCACATACTTACCTTTTTTAAAAAAAAATTAATTACGTGCTTTCTCCTTTAACTTTAATTTTCTTAATAATTATTATTTCCATGTTATGAGAAAAAAGAACTTGGTTAACTATCTTTTCCCACTGTTAGATCTTGATTACTAACTCCTCATTGCAATTATTGTTTGTTTCCTTATCTTTATTAATTAAATGTACCATTTAATTATGAAGTTTTCATGATTAGGATTCCTTTATTTAATTTCCATTAATGAGGAGTTTTCCCTATTTGGCTTATGATTATTTTCTTTCAATATATTCCTTTCAACAACTTTGTTTCCTTTTTGCAGCTTTTTTTTTTTTT
>Ga0214543_1013298_pt1 | contig 10439 bp, 3 predicted proteins | sample CNSS2metaG_FD_160094 | JGI IMG/M metagenome (GOLD analysis project Ga0214543, IMG submission 160094) | Root nodule microbial communities from cowpea collected in UCLA plant growth center, Los Angeles, California, USA - CNSS2 | ecosystem: Host-associated > Plants > Roots > Nodule | place: USA...
AAGTTACTGAATTATTACATTGAGCATTTATCTTCAGAACTGCTAATATTGATTTCTGCATTTGTTACCATATAGGTTATGTTTAGATCAGTTTTTCTTTGGGTGTATAAATTACTTTAAAGTTAAAGCTGAAAATAAGAGCTATGTTTATTTCTTTTAGGTTTTAAGAAGGCCAAGCAAAAGCTGCTTAACTCTGCACTCGTTTGACACATAAACCCACGCACGGCACTTGAAGTGTTGCTTCACCTGGGTGCTGTTGTAGACTTTCCGGGCAAGGGTGGTCTTCCCCAATCCCCCATGCCAATGACCGAGACAGCATTACGATTTGAACCACCTTCCAGGAGTCGCTTGATGAGATCCTTGGAGTCATGAACAAAGCCAACCACGTCATCTTCCTCCACATATCTTCTTAGCTTGTGCAGTGATTTTGCTCTTTCCTTCTCCCCCTCTTCCTCTTCTTCTGCTGCAGATTGATTATTGGTTTCTTTGAAAGCATCATATTTGCTTTTGTTGTCGCGTATTTCGTTGAGAGTGGCTTTGATCTTGTCTATTTTTTCTGCTACATCGCGAAGCAACCTTGCTTGGCCAAAGCCACGGATTCTACTCATTTTCCCTTGGAATATTTATCAGAGTACTGCACCTTCTACTCATTTACCGTAGAATGTTTATATTTATGACAGTACCACCGTGTTCAGTTTATTTCCTCTTATTAGATGTGATAGAATCATTAATATATTTAAGTCAAAGACTCAGTGTTGAATGAAAACGAAATTGCTTCAACACGACATTCAAATATAGTGTATGTTTCGCTGGGGCTTTACTTAGATATAAGAGGATCCAACCCCTTATTAATAACTTTCACCAAATGTACCACTCTAATACTTTTCTTTGATTTTATGAATAATTAAATTGCTAATATTATGTTTTACGCATGCTAAAATAATGTTATATATGAATTTTGATAGTGTTAATATCAAGTAGGAAATCGTATTCATTATATATTTTTCATAGAACTAATAATTAAATAATAGTGTAAACCCTATATTAAGTATAGTTCATATTCACAATTTCAAATTATATAATAAACTATTTTTCAAAATATAAAACTAATATAACATTTAGAAGATTGTACAAAATTGTCCTATATAAACAGAGTCATACACAAATCTCGTCCCCACTTCAACAGATTCATTGTTGTCTATTAATCCCGCCTGCATCATTATTTATGCTCACATATATATTAAAACTACTTATTTAATATTTTTTTGAAATTAATATTTAGAAAACCTTACAATATTTAAAAATATAAATATAACTAATTATTATTTAAATTTAAAAAGTCAAAATTAAGATATTAATATTTCATATGTTACATTTCTTTGCTCTATATAAAATACTTCCATAAAATAAATAACCAGCTAATTGGTATAATAGATCTCAAATTTCTAAGTAAATATTTAAAATACCCCAATCATTCTCATCATCCAAAGGAGGATAATTCCCCATAACAACTAGAACTTCATTGTTTATTTCCAAAATTTATAAGATGTAAGCCATTTGTTCTGAAGGAGGTTCCGTTATATGCACTTTTCTCAATCCATTTAAAGAACAGAGTTCAGTTGGGAGATTATCTAACTTTTTACAACTTTGAAGCCTCCGCATTGAACCATTGCCCAATTCCCACTTTCGAAGTGCCAAATGTTTCATTTCCAACACTTCCCGTTGTGGGAAACCACCATCGACACAATTGAGGTCAATGGAATCCACAAACCGAAATATATTTCCCAAGAGTCTCAAAATTTTGAGTTTAGAATGATTTCTCTGACCATTCATCCCCAATGTACGTTATTCTGGTACATTCAATAAATTTTACATCTCTTAGAAATTGAGATTTAGCTTAATTTAAATACTCGTATTTCCTTTCATCCTCTAATATGTCTTATAAGAACAAAACTGTAACGGAACTTCATTCTTATTCTAGTTAATCAATTTCATGGATAACCATTTTTAATTAACAAAAAACGTGATGATTAAATTTAGATAACTAATTTAAGTTGCTTTTTTATTAATCGAAACTGGAAATGAATTTGTTTTGTATATTCAAATGTTTTTGTGTACACTAAAAATTATATCTTCTCTATGTATATTATATTATATATATAATATTATAAATAAAAAATAACGTAAAAAATAAATAAAAATTATAAAAATAAAATAATTATTTTTAATTACCATAAGAAAAATTCAACACAGAAGCAGCTAGGATTGAATAAAATAAATTACAAACTGTTTTATATAATACTTCTCTCCCAATGCTTTAAAGTTTTACTAACTTTTTCATTGTAATCCTCTACGCAAAGGACGAGTTGAATCTCATTGTTTATTTCCAAATTTCGTAGTCTGTGTGTGATTTGTTCAGAGGGATTGATTATATGTACTTTTCTCAAGTGACTCAAAGACCAGAGTTGATTTGGGAGATCATCTAACCAATCACAATAGTAGATGACCAGTCTTTGAAGCCTCGGCATTGCACCATTACCTAATTTCCACTTTCCAACTCTCAAATGTTCCATATCAAACACTTCCAGTTGTGGGAAGCTGCCTGCTATACAGTTCAAGTCAAAGGAATCCACAGAAATTACATCTCCCAAAAGTCTCAAAATTTTTAGTTTGGTGTGATTTCCCAAACACTTCATCCCCACATAAGTAATGCACTTAATCCTTGAGAAGGTTAACTCTGTAACGTTTGGAGGAAACGTGAGTGCATAGGTTAGAAGGTCCAAAACATTCTCAATCTTCAACACAGTTAGACTATTGAATTGCTCAAGGCTTTGTAACAATTCTTGTGGCTTGCAACCGTTGCATGTTTCCACACTCTCATTAGCACATTCCTCAACACCCGTATATCTATGCTGGAGGGAAATCACCAACTTATTCAAATGACTTGATTGTTGTAGGCTCTGCAACAATTTGGGTAATTCAGCTTTGTATGCAGAATCCACTTTCAACCCTATCCTCTTAAGATTGGGGAATGCTCCTTTCTTTATCAGAGTTGTTGCTTGTCTATTGAGTAAAATGGCAGAGATGGTTTGAAGATTCCATATCTTCTCATCTGATCCTGAACAATTGCCTCGCAACTTGATAGGCTTTGATGTATTCAAATGCCTTAAATATTTGAGTTTCCACATTTGCACAGGGAAAGAAATTGGAGAATAGCTCCCAGAAACAATGTCTATAGTTTGCAGATTCCAAAGGTTAAGTATTGAAGATGGAATAAATTCAACAAAGCATGAGTCTATTCTCAAGTACCTTAAGTGGATAAACTCTCTTAAATTGGAAGGGGTCTTTTCACACTTGGTTGGTCCAACCTCTAACACTCGAACCAATTTGAAACCTTCCAAAAGACATTTCCATTCCTTCTCGTGAACATAGCAACGTGGGCCGAAGAAGAACAGGGAACGAATACATGAATGGTCATTGTTGCTTGAAGAAATGTAGTGACTGATGTTACTGTGAATGGACAGTCGACGAGAATTTACTGGGATTAGAATGTTATTATCTGTACAAACCTCAAAAACTTTCTCCTCTTTACTCTCTGATATGCAAAGATCTCGAAGAAGATCATGAACGTGACACACCTTCACACCTCCATTAGTCTTCACTTCAGCTACTTGGACCAAACTACGATCCATGAGCTCATATAAGTAGTCTTCCGCAACATCATCTGAATCTCTGTTCCGTGTATCTTGTATAAAACCCTCGGCAACCCACTTTTGCAATAATGGCCTAACAGGGATTTCCATGTCTTCAGGATATATTCCAAGATAGAGGAAACACGGTTTTAATCTCCTTGGCAAGTCGTCGTAGCTGAGTTTGAGAACTATATCCTTCACTTGGGTCTCATCTTGAGTGAGATACCAATTAACATGACCCACCACTTTAGACCATTCTCTAAATGATTTTTCCTTGTTGGCTAGTAGACCTGCTAAGACAATGATGGAGAGCGGCAAACCACGACAACTTTGAACCATCTGCTTTCCCATAGCCTCTAAATCAGAAGGGTAGTCTTCAGCCCTAAACACTTTCCTGCGAAACAACTCCCAACTTTCTTCTTCATTCAGGAATCGAAGATAGTGAGGAACATCATGGGCAGCATGCAAGGCCACCTCTTTCAAACGACTGGTGATCAAGATTCTGCTGCCTCTGTGGTTGTCCGGAAAAACATCTTGCACTGCGTCCCAATCTTGCCTTTTCCACAAGTCATCTACCACCACAAGATACCTTTCCCCTTCCAAGTCGTTCCGCACCAGTATCTTCAGCTCCTCCTCACTCAAGCTACTATTATCTCGACTGCTTTTCTTACCTTTCTTGCTGCTTCTGCTTTGTTGTTCAAAATCTGGCATCAAATGCTTATGAAGGCCAAGCAAAATCTCCCTAACTCTGCATTCGTTTGACACGTAAACCCAAGCGCGACACGTGAAGTGTTTCTTCACCTGGGTGTTGTTATAGACCTTTCGGGCAAGAGTGGTCTTCCCCAATCCCCCCATGCCAATGATAGACAAAGCTTTACGATTTAAACTACCTTCCAGGAGTCGGTTGATGACATCCTTGGAGTCTTGGACAAAGCCAACCACATCTTCTTCCTCCACATTTCTTCTTAGCTTCTGCACTGATTGCGCCCTTTTCTCCTCTTCCTCCTCTTCTGCGGCGGATCGATTATTGTTTTCTTTGAAAGCATCATATTTGTCCTTGTTGTCGCGTATTTCGTTGAGAGTGTTTTTGATCTTGTCTATTTTTTCGGCTACGTCGCGGAGCAACCTCGCTTGGCCAAAGCCACGGAGCATCCTCCCGAGAATGGATCTCCTCTTGTAAATGGCAACTTTGGCTACGAATGTGTCGATGACATCCTCAGCTAAGTGGGACACATCTCTGATTTGGTTCAACACTGTATGTTCCATTCCCTTCTTGCTCTTTGTGCTACTGAGCAGCTCTTTCATCATTTGAAGTTCGTACTGGAGGGACTGGACCCTGTCCTCCACGCCATACAGCAAATTAGCTTCGCGTGCCGCAAGCTGGGCTAGGTGATCGAAAACAAAGGTAACTACACTCTCTGCCATTAGATACTGTGTTTGTGGTTGCAATAATGCAGTGTAGCAAGAGAAACAGGAATTTACTAAGGCACCAGAAAAAGCAATGCAGTGTAGGTGGCAACCACATCCGAAAGAACATCCAAATATATGCTGCGAAAACTGGTTGCAATAATCTTAACCTGCTGCTATAATAAAAAGCAAATAACAAAAATCCTTTATATTTTTTTAAATCATCATACCAATGCTATAATAAAATTAAAAAAACTTAAATATAATGTGAAAATATGAGATATTTTGTTAAATGGAAGAGAACAGAGAAATATTAGAAGAAGCTTAAAACATAAGAAGCTAAACAATTAAAAAGAAAAACTAAACGTGAAAAAATTATAAATTATCCTAACATAACATATCAAATGTCTCTGTTTTGGATGTGAATGTCTCTAATCATGGGGAGTTAACTTAATGGGGATTGCGCTGTCAAGCATTATAAGTTTTGTTATATTATATTCCTCAAATGTGTTACTACTTTTTTCGAATTCACCTTTATTCCATTAATAAATAATTGAGTCTCTCTTTAAAAAAAAAAAAAAAAATTAAATGTGTCATGCATTATTGTTATTATTGCTTTTGCTTTTAGTCAATGACTGTCTTTTAAGTTAGAAATAAAAAGTATGGATAGCTTAGTGTCTGATACATTTTTCTTTTCTTAGCATAAATAACCTTCTACTAATTTAATGAATTATATTTGTTCATTTTTTTTACATGTATGATTTTTTATTTATATATATAACTGTCATTCTATAAAACAATTCCATTTATATACTCATATCCAAACTTTTTCTCAATTTTAACTCTGAATTTTCTCTTCCAATATTTTTTTTACACATATATTGGGTCATTTTTCTGAGTTAGGGTTTTCTACAAACAACTATTACATTTTTTTGTTATTATCATATATGACTGTTCACTAAATAAAAATGATGTTTTTTTTTTTAATTTAGCTTGTACACATAATTTTAAATCAACATGTTTCTCTTTAAGTTATTGAATTTTTAAACATTTTTTCCTAAATATACCAATGTCATGACTGAATTTAAGAGAAATTATATGGACACAATTTATAATCAACAAGTCGAAAACGTAACTAATGTAATTATATAAAAAACAATAAATATTTTGTTTATAAGAAATAATTACAAAAATATCATGTTTCTTAAGATACGAGGACAAGTAGGTAGTGACGAAACAAAATAAAAATTATTTCACAATTAATGAAAAGATTAAACAACGAAACTTAATTTAAAAAAAAATAAAAAATTTTAAATATTTAATACACGAACACATTTAATAGAAATTTAATTAAAAATGTGTAATTTTAAAAAAAAATAAGACATTAAGTTTATTATTTATGTATTGCTTTTCTAGTTGTCAATTCCTTCAAATCTTCTTTACATGTTTGGTTTTATTCCATTAGACGTTTTACTTGAAGCGTGTTGTTATTGATCTTCTCTCATTGAATAGAGTAATGCGGGTTTTGTTGTACTTGCATTTCTTTCACATGGCTTGTAGACTTTTTGTTTGCTGTCTTTTATTTAAATTAGAATTTAGAAATTTTTTACAATTATTATTTAGATTTAAGAAATAAAAATAAAAACATTCTTATAAATATGTATTGAATAAAATAAAATAAAAATTACAAATTCTTTTCACTGATGCATATCTTCTACTTCTAAAATCTATTTCCAAAAACTAAAAATTGTTGATATTGATGCCATTTATAAAGAGTTGAACCCCATTGTTTACTTCCAAATTCCGCAACATGCAAGCCATTTGTTCTGAAGGTTTCCTTACCTGCACTTTTCTCAAGCCACTCAAAGACCACAGTTCATTTGGGAGATCATTTAACCTATCACAATTGAAGATGACCACTTTCTGGAGCTTCGGCATTGCACCATTACCTAATCTCCAATTTCCAACTTCTAAATGACCCATTTGAAACACTTCGAGTTGTGGGAAGCTACCTCCGACACAATTAAGGTTAAAGGTATCACACGACCAAATTCCCCAAAGTGTCAAAATTTTGAGTTTAGTGTGATTTCCCAAACCATTCATCCCTTGATCACTAATGTAGTCAATCCCTGACAATGTTAACTCTGTAACGTTCGGAGGGAGTGTGACCGCACATGTTAGAAGGTCCAAACAATTCTCGATGCTTAAGATAGTTAGACAATTGAATTGCCCTAGGCATCGTAACAACTCTTGCGGCTTGCAACCATTATTCCTTTCCACACTTTCATCGACAAATACTTCTGTATCATGCCTATCTCGGAGAACAATCACCAACTTATTCAAATAACTTAATTGTTGTAGGCTCTGCAACAATTTGGGTAATTCACCTTTGTATCCATAAGCCACTTTCAATCCTAGACTTTTAAGATTGGGGAATGTTCCCTTCTTTATCAGAGATGTTGCTTGGCTATTGAGTAGAATGGCAGAGATGGTTTGAAGATTCCACATCTTCTCGTCTGATCCTGAATAACTGCCTCGCAGCTCGATAGGTTGTGGTGTATTCAAATGTCTTAAATGTTTGAGTTTCCACATTTGGACAGGGAAAGAAATTGGAACACTACGCCTCCAAGGACCTATGTCTATGGTTTGTAGATTCCAAAGGGTAAGTATTGAAGTTGGAACAAATTTAACATTGAATGAGTTCATTCTTAAGTACCTTAAATGGATAAAGTTCCCTAAATTTGAAGGGATTTTTCCCCACCTGGTTGGTCCAATCTCTAAAACCCGAACCAATTTGAAGCCTTCTGAAAGCCATTTCCACTCCTTCATGTGAACATGGTAATCTGGGCCAAAGAAGAACAGGGAACGGATACAAGAGTGGTCATTACCGTTTGAAGAAATGTAGTGACCCATGCTACTGTGAATGGACAGCCTACGTGGTTTTGTAGGGATTAGAATGTTATTGTCTGTGCAAACTTCAAAAACTTTGTCCTCTTTGCTCTCTGATATGCAAAGATCCCGAAGAAGATCATGAACCTGACACGTCTTCACACTTCCATTAGTATCCACAATTGCTACTTGTACCAAACTACGATCAATAAGCTCATACAAGTAATCTTCTGCAATGTCATCAGGGTCTCTATTTCCTTTATCTTGTATAAAACCTTCCGCAACCCATTTTTGCAATAATGGCACAACAGGGATTTCAAAGTCTTCAGGAAATATCCCAAGATAGAGAAAACATGGTTTTAATCTCCTTGGCAGGTTATCATAGCTGAGTTTGAGAACTATATCTTTCACTTGGGTCTCATCTTGAGTGAGATACGAGTTAACATGACCCACCACTTTAGACCATTCTCTATATGACTTTTCCTTGTTGGCCAGCATCCCTGCTAAGACAGTGATGGAGAGAGGCAAGCCACGACAACTTTGAACCATCTGCTTTCCGAGAGACTCCAAATCAGAAGGGTAGTCTTCACCCCTAAACACTCTCCTACTAAACAACTTCCAACTTTCTTCTTCATTGAGGAATTGAAGATAGTGAGGAACATCATGGGCAGCATGCAAGGCCACCTCTTTCAAACGACTGGTGATCAAGATTCTGCTGCCTCTGTTGTTGTCCGGAAAAGCATCTTGCACCTCGTCCCAATCTTGCTTTTTCCACAGATCATCTACCACCACAAGATATCTTTCACTCTCCAAACAGTTCCGCACCAGTATCTTCAGCTCCTCCTCACTCAGGTTGCTAATGTTTCCAGCGCTTTTCTTACCTTTCTTGTTGCCTCTGCATTGCTGTTCAAAATCTGGCATCAAATGCTTAAGAAGGCCAAGCAAAAGCTCCCTAACTCTACACTCATTTGACATATAAACCCACGCGCGACACATGAAGTGTTGCGTCACCTGGCTGCTATTATAGACTTTTCGGGCAAGGGTGGTTTTCCCCAATCCCCCCATGCCAATGATAGAGACAGCTTTACGGTTTGAACCACCTTCCAGTAGTCGCTTGATGACATCGTTGGAGTCATGAACAAAGCCAACCACGTCATCTTCCTCCACATTTCTTCTTAGCTTCTGCAGAGCTTTTGCTCTTTCCTTCTCCTCCTCTTCCTCTTCTTCTGCTGCAGATTGATTATTGGTTTCTTTGAAAGCCTCATATTTGCTCTTGTTATCGCGTATTTCGTTGAGAGTGATTTTGATATTGTCTACTTTTTCGGCCACGTCGCGGAGCAACCTTGCTTGGTGAAAGCCACGGAGCATCTTCCCCAGAATGGTTCTCCTCTTGTAAATGGAAACTTTGGCTACGAATGTGTCGATGACATCCTCAGCTAAGTGGGCCATATCTCTGATTTGGTTCAACACTGTATGTTCCATTCCCTTCTTTCTCTTTGTGGTATTGAGGAGTTGTTTGATCATTTGAAGTTCGTACTGGAGGGACTGGACCCTGTCCTCCACGCCATACAGCAAGTTAGCTTCGCGTGCCACAAGCTGCGCTAAGTGATCCAAAACGAAGGAAACTACAGTGTCTGCCATAACAGCGGGCTAAGTGATATGTTCTTGGATACTGTTTGTGGTTGGTGATGGAAGAAGTGTAAGAGGGAGTTACTTACTAAGGCACCAGAAAACCAATGCAGTGTAGCTTGCAGTACGTACCAAAGAACATCATAATATATATTATGGAAAGTGGTTGCAATCAAGAATTTACAAAGACTTGGGGTCAATATTTAAGGTTTTATTTTTTCCATACACTTGGCATCAACCATGAACGCGGTTTCGCTGAACCTTCCCCTTAAGTGCATAATCGCACCTTCAGTTCATTTTCAAAGTTAAAATATTTATCACGATACAGTATTTAATTGCATATTGCTCAGTGGACAATTTAAATATATTGCACAATCATCCTAGCTTTAACGTATTAAAACAGGAGATTAAATTTGTGTTTGTGAAAAGTAGTTGCAAGAAAGAATTTATAAAGACTTGAGGATTTATTTTTCCATTGACTTTGCGTCCACCATGAACAGGGTTCAACTGAACCTTCCCCGTAAGTTCATAATCGCATCTTCCACTCGTTTTCATTCAAATATTTATCACGGTACAACATTTAGATTGCTCAGTCGCACTACACTGTGTACCCATTCGGCTTTAGAATATTTATATTTAAGATACCGTGTTCAGTTTGTTGCCTCGTGTTATTAGATGCAATAGAATCATGTATGTGTAATATTGATTTATTTTTCCACATTTTGTGACTAGTTAATGTTATACATCAATAGAATAATCTATGTAGTCACATGTTATACATCAATTTCATCCTTCCAACTGTTAGCATATTTTTGAAAATTG
>Ga0214543_1013304_pt1 | contig 10432 bp, 5 predicted proteins | sample CNSS2metaG_FD_160094 | JGI IMG/M metagenome (GOLD analysis project Ga0214543, IMG submission 160094) | Root nodule microbial communities from cowpea collected in UCLA plant growth center, Los Angeles, California, USA - CNSS2 | ecosystem: Host-associated > Plants > Roots > Nodule | place: USA...
TAATTATGTCTCGTAAGGTGATTGGTTTCTTCTCAAAAAGTGAACCTACTACCCCACTTACATCAACATCAAATTCAACACATTTACCAACCATACTAAGACCTAGGCATATACAAACATCATAAACTGATAACCCCACCAAATGTTGACCTACACGAATGTATTCCCCTTGTGGAACCCATCTACGCAACACTTCCCTCAACAAAGGACAATTTATTTCCAATGCATTGCCACTTCCAAACACCATCTAAATGGTGTTGCCTGAATCCCCTTACGGTGGGTGTCTTTTAGTACATTGTTTACTTCAACAATGTACTTGCTTTCGCACCTATGCACAATTCGCACCTATAGCACCATGAAAAAAATATTATTTATTATGAATAATAAAAAAAGTTAAATCACTTAAAGATTCCAATTATACCTGATCAGCATTTTTCACCACCTTCTTCTTCTTCCCTTTATTGCCTACTTCCGGAATACATTTGTGTTCAGGTTTACTAGACATCTTACTTAAAATTCCTAAATAACATACCAAGTTCATTGAAATTCATCAAACATATATCCACAAAGGACCAAATATAACTGAAAATTTATCACATGCACCAAAGTAAATAACCTCATAAACAATTATTGACTGCTATAACAAATAGATAAAAAAATTGATTCATAAACTCATTGCAAAAAATGCAACACAGGTCATCACTTGGGTGCACAAAAGTCATCACCAACAAATCAGACATCTTTAACCCCACTTATTACAAATCACATCTTATTAACCAACGTCATTCACCCCAAAAACACGAATTGACTGCTATAGTATGAGTTCAAAAAATTGAGTCAAACCACATTGTTGCAAAAAATGTTGCACAGGTCAACACTTAGTTGCACACAGGTCATCACACACAAAAATGCTGCTTTTAAGAAAGTGAAATCAATGTTGAAGAGGGTCCAACGTAGCAAATGATCCAATAGGGCCTTTAAGGATCAAACGGTCTATAGATCCACACATCAGGTGGTCTAGTCCACTGGACTTGTCATAAATCAAGTTATCCTATCAATCTTCAAAACACTATATTTCTTCATTCAGCTCAAAATCCTAGTTTCCCAAAGTATGGAATTATAGCCATTATTGGAAAATCAATTGTTGATATTGTGACAGAATATATTTACATGAATAACAATTATAAAGTAAAAATCTTAAATGTTTTTTTTTCCTATCAATTGTTATAAGTTCACCTTCTCTCTCTATATCATGCACTTTTTCCATTAGAGAAGTCAAATCCTAAGAATTTACTATCTTAGTATCTATTAATAAAAGAGCTACCACTCGTTTGTCCTATTAGAGATGAAAAACTAAATATCATTCTGTATTAGGAAGGCTCTGAAGTAAACCATGATAAAACAAAACCTACATTCTTATTCATTTCATTTTGGGTGAGGTTAGATGTGTTTGATATTTGAATTTGAAAATATATACAGCAATCAATGGGGTGGAGCTAAGATGTAGGTGCAAGCATGCTTAGTAGTCAATGTTCCTGTATGGAAAATAGAATGTCCATGCATACATTTGGAGGTGTACGTGAGCCAAATGGCTAATGAACCTTAGCATTTCTATATATGGTAATAGTATTAGTAGTTATATAGAAAGATGTAGCCCCAAGGCCAAACTTTGGGGTGGGAGTGAAGCCCCCATGTAAGTACATATTTGTAAATAAATATCGTTCCAATCATAAATCTCAGTTTTGCTTCTTCTTAAAGGTCTTAAATCAGTTTGTGTTTTGTTGAATAATGCATCCAGAGTTGTCTCTAGATGTAAGCAGTCAGTAATTTTCAACAAGGTGTATCTTGCATGATAGTTTATATCTTGGCAATTTGCTGAAACAAGTATTAGCTATATAGCTGTTCACTTTGTATTGGTCTAAATGTTAACGTCACTCTTGTATTCTGGTATACAAATTTGGCAGGTGATATGCAGCGAAGCTAGAAAGAGAAAAACAACGGTAAATTTTTACAAAAAAATTGTTCATATCTTGATTGTTGGTCAATCCATGAAGAACAATCAGGATTGTGGTTGCTCCACATGAGCATCCATCAAGTTATCATCTAAGAATTATATTGATGCACTAAAACAACCCCTAAGACAACAAATAGAAAAAAAATCGTCATACATACAATCTGCTACAAAGCCGGTCCTTCGTAGAACTGCAACCTTTGAAAACAGTGGTTGAACAATGGAGGAGATGCTTCGTCAGAACTCCCTTTCACTCCAAAAACCGTTGGCGTTGCCGGTGACAATACAACCTACAACTGCAACCACAAAAAGGGGTGAAATGAGAACTTATACCAGTGAGCGCAAGGGAGAAAGGAAAGAATGTTCAAATTTTCAACCAAAAAACCATTCGCCATCTACACTGAACACCTTGCCGGTGGGAAGAAAAACGGCGACTGTGCGGAGAGAAGAGGGTTTTCGACTAAGTGCGCGGGAGAAGGAGAAAAGAGAAATGGTTGAACTCCTCCACAGTAAATGCCCTCCCTGTCACACCATACGCCCTCCTTGTCCGCAAACCCTAACCCTTTCAAGGTTTAGCCGCCATAGAGATTCCGCAAACCCACACTGTGCTATCTTTTGCTATCTTCCTTCGCCAAACGAACCACTCCAAAAACCGTTCGCGTTGCCGATGACAAGAGAACCTATAACTGCGACCACAAAAGGGGGTGAAGTGAGAACTCATACCAGTGAGCGCGGGGGAGAAAGGAAAGAATGTTAAAATTTGTGACCGAAAAACCCTTCGCCATTTACAATGAACACCCTGCCGGTGAGAAGAGGGTTTTCGTGCAGCGACTATGCTAAGAGAAGAGAGTTTTCGACTGAGTGCGCGGGAGAAGGAGAAAAGAGAAACGGTTCAACTCCTCCACTAAGCCACGTCTGACGTAAAATGCTTCAATAAAATTAATTTTAATTTAAAAAATAAAATCCACTTGTGCATGCCACGTCATGGAGTCAAGTATGGAGTCAAAATATGGTGTCAGGATATCATTTTCCTTTCTTTTATTGACATGTGTCATAAAAATTAGCTTTTTCTTCATTTTAAAACTCTGATACAAAAGGGCCCGGGTTCAAATCCTATAAAAGTCAATTTATTTTTGTTTTTTCATTTATTTATGATTTCAACTATAATATTAATTATAAATAATAATATTATTTGTAGTATTTCTATAAGTATTAGTATTTCTAATTATTAATAATATTATTATTATAAATATTATTTATAGTGATAGTAGTAAAATTATAACAAATATTAGTATTATTATAATAATAATAATAATAATTTTTATTATTATTATATGTTACTATTATATATTATTATTATTATTACAATTATATATTTTTTTTAGTAATTACGTCTCAATTTTTATTCAGAATAAGATGAAAAATGGATTTCTTGAACACAATATGGTTATTTACATTCAAAAAGGAATAACTGGAGATTTTTATTCCGAATAAATTATTGATGAGTTCAAAATTTTTTACTATAAATTATTTTGGCTCCTGTAAAATTATTGCTCAAGATCTGGATTATTATTATCAACTATAATTAATAATCATTATTACTATCAACTATAAATATTATTATCATTATTGTTAATTATAATTATTTCTATTATTATATTACTAATATTATTATTATTAATAAGAACTATAATTATTATAATATTTATTATTATTATTATTATTATTATTATTGTTGTTGTTGTTGTTGTTGTTGTTGTTGTTGTTGTTGTTAGATACACATTTTACTTTTACTTGTCATTTTTATTTGTTTTGTTGTTCATTTATCTTTACATTTGAACAATTATTTCAATTTAAAAAAGTAGTTACTAAAATTCGTAAAATAATAAAACTGAAAAAAAAAATTTATTATAAATAATTATTTAAATTTAAAATACAATAATTAAGAGGATAAACTTGTTGATGTTTATCTCTTTATATATGTAGTTATATTAATATTAATATTATTATTAGTAGTAGTAGTATTAGTATTACTTTTTTTATTTTAAGGCCCACTTTTCGTTCTGCCTTTTTTTTTAAGGTTGCCCCAAACTGTTGGGCCTTAGGGCTGGCCCAAAAGGGGAAAATAGACCTAAGTCTACCGTGACTCACTCTTCTCTTCTCACTTTCTGAAACAGCAGCCTTACCCTCTTCTCCTCACGAAAACAGTGCTCTGCTAGGTTTAATCTCCAGCCTCCATCAAGATCGCTCAAGTGTATTCTTGTTCCGTGTAAGTTATTGTCCAACTCCTACCATTTCCCCCCTTAGCATATTTTCGTATTTTCCCCAGCTAGGATTTTGTAGTGAGCTTATCTTGTAATCTGCTCCGTTGTTTTCCCAGTTCCTAAGCATACTCCTAAACCCGTTGTGTCCGTGTTTGCTGTTAAGGCCCTATACTAGCTTATCCCAGGTAAGGGAAGCTAGAACTTACTCATGTATTTCGTTTTTCCTGCTATTTTTGTTGTTGTGCTAAGAGTTTATGGTTGATATGATGTTCTGAATGCTTGGAACGTTTTAGCATGTTGGTTTGGTTTGGTATGAGTGGTTGTCGTAGGAAAACAATGGCGAGAACTGATACTATAGCCCAAGCGAGCCTGTCTCACCTAGGCGAGATGAGCAAGAGACTCGCCCAGACCTTTTTACGTGAGGGAAGCGACCAGCTCAGTTTTGAGCGAGCGAGCGTCTCGCTCAGGCGAGGGGAGTCTCGCCTAAGCGACAATGTGCAGAGATCACTATTATATGTGTCGAGCTCTCGCCTAGACGAAGGGAGCTTGCCTGAACAGAGTCCTTCTCGCTTGAGCGAGGCCCTTCACCCTAGGCGAAGAGTTGGGCGAGAGTGCGTTTTGGTTTGGTGTTTTTCCTATTCTTGAATGTATGGCTTGCATTTAATTTGATTATCATATGATGGCATGAGGGGAAGGAATATGCATGTGTGGGAGGGTGTATGAGTTATGAATGATGAACTTGAATGACTTTTGGCATGTGATGAACATGGAATGGTTGGTTATAAAAGTGGCATGATAATGAGATGAATTGAAATACTACATACATGGATGGAGTATGAGGAGTTGGAATGGGTTTGACCTGGAACATGAAAGGAATTGGCTATAAAGGTTGGCATAATATATATACATGTATGAGAAATGTTACTTGGCTGTTTGAATATGTTTGGTTTGTGGTCTGCGCGTAATTCCTTGAAAGCTCTAGGTGAGATTTCAGGGTCGTGCTTCAGTGGTCGGGACGTAATTTCATGACCCCTGTTAGTGGGTGTTCATGGTGGTGCCCCATCTGTTTGATTTGGTAAGGATTCAAGGTAAGGTTGCATCCTAACACTCTAAGGAGTTAGTTAGTCTCACTTAGAACAGACTGACTCTTGTGGTGGGGGTAGCAAGAGGCTTGAAACTCATTAAGGGCTAACCTTGTGTGTGGGGGATTGATTCATTGTAACACTTGTAACACATAGCTTAGGGGTGAGCAGAGGTATCCACCACAAGTGCAAGCATCCGCTGAATCCGACCAGATTATATGTAATCTGGATGAGTCGAGTCGAGTCTTAGTGTATTGATTGAAAGGTCATAATATGCTTGGATGATGTATGTATATTTGACTGTGAAGGCATATCTGATTGCATGATAAAACTATTTTGGCTCTAGCTTACCCTGTTGTTATTTGTTGTGTGTTCTACTGTGTGGTTCTCTCTTTTGTGATGATCATCAACTTGTTGATGTGAACAGATGTGAGGAACACCCGTGGCCAACAGGGAGGCGATGGTTCCGCTGCGTAGTCGACTGGACTTGGGCTATTCTTCTTATGTCTTTTGCTAGGGCTATAGCCCATGTATTATTTTGTTTTGTGTTGTGTTTCTAGTTACTTTATACCTCGTACCTTGTCTTGTTTGGCATCGTGGTGTGCCCCAGGATTATTTCCTTTTACTCTTGGATATCTTTAGGGAGTGAGTCCATACTCTGTATCTCTGCTCGTATTATTATATTGTGTGACGTGTCATTTAAGTAAAGTTTATTTATTAAATGGAACGTTACATTTATCACTACGCGATATTATTATAGTGGTATTATTGTCATTATTATTATTATTATTATTATTATTATTATAGTTAGACACATATTTTACTTTTATTTACTACGGGATCATATTTTAATTACTTGCTCTTTGTATTTGTTTTCTTATTCATTTTATTTCTATATCTTGGTATTTTTTGAATTGAAAAAAAATAGTTACTAAAATTAGTAGAATGATGAAACTGACAAATAATTTTTTATTATGAATAGTTATTTAAATTTAATAAATAATAATTAAGAGGATAAAATTGTAAAAACAAAAAAAAAGACATAAAAATGTGTATCTCTTTATATATTTAGTTGGTGTATTATTATTATTATTATTATTATTATTATTATTATTAGTATTATTACTATTATTATTATTATTATTATTATTATTATTATTATTATCGCTATGAGATATTACTATTATTATTATTATGGGATATTATTATAATGATATTATTGTTATTATAGTTAGATCATATTTCAATTAGTTATCCTTCTTAATTATTTTGTTGCTGATGCTTATCTTTATATATAATTATAGATTATTAGTATGTCAACATTAGCATTTGCATTGACATTAATATTTATAGCATAAAAATTATTATTATTTTTATTATTATTATTATTTGTTTGTTATTATTAGTATCGTTATTATTTTTATTATTATTATTACTATTCATAGTGATGTTTTTAGTATAAGTGTAACACCCCATTTAATTTATAGTCATAATTAAAGGAAGTGTTACACAAGATAATACAGAAGCGCAGTCCTAGAGTTTAAACACCATTCCTTACGATAACCAAGGCACACCACAATGCCAAAAAGAATCAAGATATAAAGTTGATAGAATCATATGGAAATTTAAAAGGACCGATAAGTACATAGGCCACAGCCCTAAAGAAAAAGCCCAAAATAAAACGTGAAATCCAGCCCAGGTACACTATGCAGCTGAATCATCTCTCATTTCTTCCTTATCGACCTCGAGTACCTCTCGCATCTGCTCCCATCTATAAATTGATGATCATCGCAAAAGTAGAAGATCAACATACAAAGCAATCAAACAAGCAAAGGGTAAGCTAGAGCCAAAAAGATTTTATCATGCATTCAGATACACTTTCACAGTCCAATATACATACATCATCCAAATTATATAGATGGGGTACCACCATGGACACCCACTAACAGGGGCCATGGAATTACGTCCCGACCACTGAAGCACTACCCTGGAATCTCACCTAGGGATCCCAAGGATTTACGTATTGACCACATACTATACATATTCAATCAATCATGAAATATTCACCACACATGTCAATATCATATCAATCTTTGTAATCATCCCTCATTCGTACCTCATATTTAGTCAACCATAACTGATCCTTCCCAAAGCCATGAAAATAGAATCGTACATCATGCCAATACCATGCCAAGGAACATCATTCATTTTCCATGAATCCCTCTATATTTCATATCCACTCCATAACCAACTCATCATGTTAAATTCTGTGAACCAATCCCATACAAACATCATGCTCAGATCATGCCAAAACTCATGAATCATAATTTCCATCTCCTTCATACAAGGTCACTCAATTCATACAGTTCGAACTCAAGGTAAAGCATACTAAGCCAAACAAACATGAAAGGAACAGTTCTATAGTGAAGTCTCGTGCCAGTCTCACCCAAGCCATAGGGTCTCGCTTAGGTGAGACTGTCATCAGGGAACCTTACGAGACTCGCAGATTCTCGCTTAAGCGAGCCGCTACTCGCTTGAGCGAGAATACCCCTCGCCCAAAAATAGCCTCCTCGCTTGAGCTACACATGCAGCACATACCGCAAGCCCCTACGCGTCCTCGCTTAGGCAAGCCTCTCTCGCTTGAGCGAGATGGTGTCTTGCTCAAACGAAAACTCTCCGCCTGCGCGAGAGCTCGAGCATGAGTTTGGGTCTGTTTCTACAAGTCTTGCCTAAGCGAGGCTAGGTCGCCTGGGCGAGAGTGTCGGGTCTCGCCACTATTCATCCTACAATAGCCATATTTTCACATCCAAACAATAATGCCAACCATACCATACATTCATAGCAACATATAAGCTCAAAAATCACGAAACACAAGCAAGATAACAACTATCGCACCAAACAAGAGGGTTCTAGCTTCCCTTACCTGGACGAATGCTAGCGGAAGGTACAAGCACACATTAGAGGATTACTACAGATCCAAGAACTGGTTTGTAAGCTGGAATACTGACACTAGAACAGAAAACGAGATTACTAAAAGAGCTCTAGTTGGAACTGCAACAATAGAGCTAGAAAAGAGGAAGTATTAGTTGGGGATTGACTTACATGTAATAAATGGAGTTCTCCTAGCTCAACGAAGAATGGGAGCCAAACCCTAGCAGAGCTCTGTTGGAGGGAGAAGAGAGAGTGAGACTGCTATTTTTCTGATAGGTGCAGAGAATGAGAGGAATAAGGCTGGTTTAGGGGTTTTGGGTACCCTATGGGCCAGCCTTTAGGCCCAAAAGTTAAGGCCCTGCCTTTTAACATAAGACCAAAAAAAGTGGGTCTTACATTCTCCCCAACAACAAAAATTTTCGACCTCAAAAATTCACCGATGGAATAGGATGATAACTATGTTTCCCTCATTTTCTCCGACAACCACAACTTAGACTTGACAGATTTGATGACTCCCACACCTATAGTCACATGGAAACTTTGCCTCTGTGCTAAGCGATATGTGTTCAACTGTGTAGGTTGGTTTAGCCACTACTCTCGAAGTAACTTCCAACCTACAACCTTATAACTGGAATGCTCCTTCGTACCTGTCCAACCAATCTGTATCTGATATACTGACTCACCTACCATATGCTCTCCACTACCTCTCGTAGGTTTTTATCAAAGTCTCTGATGACTTCAAATCTCAAACTAAAGCATGTTCGCTATCACTTCCCATCACCTTGTTCTCTCATTTAAGCATCACTCCACTGACTTGATCACTCTTGGGTTCTGGCCTACTACCCCACAATCAACACTTTTGACCACTTTTATGTATAACGACACTCATACCTCTTGCTTCCTCTATTGGCTCCAACCAAGGCAACAAGTTCACTACCAAGTTGTTCCATTTTCAATTTAAACCCTTCAACGGTTTCCTTCACCATATCGTTTTGGCGTCCTACCTTCACCTTTAATCCCCTAACCTGAAACCATCATTTTACAGAAACCTCAGAACCATAACTCTCCCTGACTTCAAGTCTCTAGTTTGATCTGTACCAATCAACTTTACAATACACCTCCAACTAAGATTGCCCGATTTGTCTTTTCTCCCGACCTCTTTTGAGAAACTCCTTTGTACTAGTCGAATGACTTGACCACTGAAATCTCTTCACCTCTTCTCCTCTCAACTTAGACACTAACTACTCTACTAACTCTTACTCTTACCTTGCTAGAGCCTAAATCTTGAATTCTCTCCTATAAATGAACACCGACTCTTACTTGTCTACTTCTAGGTTGGTACCCTAACTTGAAAACATAATTCAACCACCCCTCATTTCCTTGCTCCAACTTCCTTTATGCAATCCTACACTTCCAACTCTGAATGATCATTGTACACTTTTACCTGATACACACAAGAATGAAACCTTTGGTGTTTTTAAAGAACAGGTCTTCGTGGTAATCACTAGGTCATGAGTAAGATAGTTCTTCTCACGCACCTCTTACCATTTCTAAGCATCACCTGCCACCACCCCGCTGCGCTACTCTGATCCATACATAAGGTCACTTGTTTGTTTACTCAAAATAATGATCCTTTCATGTCCGCCATGACAAGGAAGCAATCACCGTTGAACATATTACTTACTTATTTGATTATGTTTGGTCCATGGTCAGTGTGTAATTCCTTGAAATCTCTAGGTGAGGTTCCAGGGTCATGCTTCAGTTGTCGGGACGTAATTCCATGGCTCCTCTTAGTGGGTGTCCATGGTGGTGCACCATCTATATAACTTGGTAAGGATTCAAGGTAAGGATTGCATCCTAACACTCTAAGGAGTCAGTTAGTCTCACTTAGAGCGGACTGACTCTTGTGGTGAGAGTAGCAAGAGGCCTGAAACTCATTAAGGGCTAACCTTGTGCGTGAGGGAATTGATTCATTGTAACATTGGTAACACTTACCTCGAGGGTGAGCAGCTCGGGGTCGAGGGTGAGCAGAGGTATCCACCACAAGTGCAAGGATCCGCTGAATACGACCGGGTTATATGTATCCGGATGAGTCGAGTCGAGTTGAGTCTTAGTGTATTGAGTTGAAGGTCAGAACATGCTTG
>Ga0214543_1013306_pt1 | contig 10430 bp, 5 predicted proteins | sample CNSS2metaG_FD_160094 | JGI IMG/M metagenome (GOLD analysis project Ga0214543, IMG submission 160094) | Root nodule microbial communities from cowpea collected in UCLA plant growth center, Los Angeles, California, USA - CNSS2 | ecosystem: Host-associated > Plants > Roots > Nodule | place: USA...
CAAAGTTATAATGATGTGAATTTTAATATATTAAATAAAGATATTTAATAAAAAATATGAATTTTAATATAAAAATTAAATTTGGTTTTAATTTGGAGAGGGACCAAATTGGTTAATGTTAACAAAATTTGGGACCTAATTGAACAAAAATAACAAATATAGGGACCAAATTGAATTTAGAAGACTTTGACACGTGACACGCTACTAGGTTGACACGTGGACATTTAAAAAAAATTTAATTTTTTTTTAATAAAATTCAAAAAAAATTCAAAAAAACCACGAAATAACACGTGACACACTCCTAGGTTGACACGTGTAGATTTAAAAAAAATTAACAAAATTTAAAAAAAAAATTGAAAAAAATTGAAAAAAATAAAAATAAAAATAAAAAAAATTCAAAAAAACCACGAAGTGACACGTGACAGTCACTGTTCATGGCCGTTAATGATTTAAACGGTGTTAGCAAAAAAGGACTCAATTGAACAAAATTGACGAAAATTAGAACCTATTTGAACACAAAACCAAAATTAGGACTTGTTTGAAAAAACTTGACGAAAATCGAGACCAAAAAGGTATTTTAACCAACATGTAATAATAAGAAGATACGAGAAAACGACGACGTTTGCAATGTTTTCTTCCCCTTAGTTTCCTTTTACAGTCTCGCTTTCTCTCTCTTCCCTTCAATGGAGGGTTTTACGAAGGTTTAACCCAAACTTGAAGTGATCGAGAAAGCTCCACAATTCACCAAGATGAGAAAACTTTGGCATTCGCTGTCTCACCTCGCTTGTCGGAGATCAATTTCTTCCTTCTCCAAGTCGTACGCTTGCGATGCACCCTTCAATCGCTGCACCAAAACCCACGAGTTACTCCTTCAACCCAACAAATTTGTCACCACCCCATTTCGAAACATGGGCACCCTGGTGCAGAAAACATCTCCAGTCCCCTCTAGGCAGCGCAAAATCATGGAAAAATCGCAGCTTGAGGAGACTTTTGAGTCCGCAGAAACCACCGAGGAAATGCTCAAGGCGTTCAGTAACATGGAAGCAGTTTTCGACGAGAGAGAGCTTGGTTTGGCTTCTTTGAAAATTGGCCTTAAACTTGATCACGAGGGTGAGGATCCTGAGAAAGCTCTTTCCTTTGCTAACAGAGCTTTGAAAGCTTTGGATATAGATAATTCCAACCCTTCTCTACCTGTTGCCATGTGTTTGCAGTTGTTGGGGTCTGTTAATTTTAGGTTGAAAAGGTTTAGTGATAGTTTAGGATATCTTAATAGGGCCAATAGGGTGTTGGGTAGGTTGCAGGATGAGGGTTTTGGTGTTGATGATGTTAGGCCTGTGCTGCATGCTGTGCAGCTTGAATTGTCCAATGTTAAGAATGCCATGGGAAGGAGGGAGGAGGCTCTTGAGAATCTTAGGAAGTGTTTGGAGATTAAGGAGATGACTTTTGAGGAGGATAGTGGGGAGTTGGGTAAGGCCAACCGTGAATTGGCTGAGGCTTATGTTGCGGTTTTGAACTTCAAGGAGGCGCTTCCTTATTGTTTGAAGGCGTTGGAGATTCATACGAAAGGGTTGGGGCAGAACTCAGTGGAGGTTGCCCACGATAGGAAGCTTCTTGGAATTGTGTATAGCGGGTTGGAGGAGCACGAGAAGGCGCTGGAGCAGAATGTTTTGGCTCAGAGAATTTTGAAGAATTGGAATCTCAATGCAGATTTGTTGCGCGCTGAGATTGATGCTGCAAATATGATGATTGCTCTGGGGAGGTATGATGAGGCTGTTGGTACTTTGAACGGTGTTGTGAATCAGACGGAGAAGGATAGTGAGACTCGAGCACTTGTGCTTGTGTCAATGGCGAAAGCACTGTGTAATCAAGAGAAGTTTGCGGAGTGCAAGAGGTGTTTGGAGGTTTCCCTTGGGATTCTTGACAAAAGAGAACGGATTTCACCTGTGGAAGTAGCCGAGGCATACTCGGAGATATCAATGCAGTATGAAACCATGAATGAGTTTGAAACTGCAATTTTGTTGCTGAAGAGAACACTAGCTTTGCTTGAGAAGCAGCCACAAGAGCAGCACTCGGAGGGGAGTGTTTCCGCAAGAATAGGTTGGTTACTGTTGTTGACAGGTAAGGTGCAGAAGGCTATTCCTTACCTAGAAAGTGCTGCTGAAAGATTGAAAGATAGCTTTGGTCCCAAGCATTTTGGAGTGGGTTATATCTACAACAACTTGGGGGCAGCGTATTTAGAGTTGGATAGACCCCAGTCAGCAGCACAAATGTTTGCAGTAGCAAAGGATATCATGGATGTATCTCTTGGTCCACATCATACAGATACAATTGAGGCATGCCAGAATCTTTCAAAGGCTTATGGCGAGATGGGAAGGTATGGATGGTTTTATTGTTTTAACTTCATACGTTGATATCATTTCTCTTTATTTGTTGATTATAAGAACAATTTGTTTTTTTGCACACCTATTATGGTTGTTATAATTGGTTCGGAATAGGTTAAGTAGGCTTTATTCAAAAACTGCTTTTAGGTAGTACCTAGTACCTAGGATTATTTGTCTTTTGCTCTTTCCTTTCTCGTCATCGTGTGACATATATTTGTCGAAAGACATGAGCACGTATGGGAGACAATTTTAAGATCTGTTCTCTATTTCTTTCTTTTCTGAAGTTGGTATTAGAGTATTATTTCCTTGCAAGATTTGTTGGATTTATTGTGTCACTTGCTATCAAATCATTCACAAACACCTAGTTTCATGCTCGAGATGTTCAGTCTTTGGCATGAGACCATGTGTTGAAGATCTTATATTAATTAGATATATGACTAAATTATAATATATCGGTGGATGCAAACTTTATCTTACAATCAGTTTTGTAAGGCTGAGTACACTTTAAGTCCCCTTTCTAAGAATATTATATGATGTTCTATGTCTTATGATATCTTCTTTGGTCTATCTAAACCCCAAACACACTTCGTTTGAGCATATACCCATCACTGTGCTATCCAGATTCCGTAAGAAAGAACTATTGTTTGGGACTTGTGAAATTCCTGGATGGCTGATTCTCAAAAATTCTCCTTTAATGATTTATTACTGAGAAGAGTTTGTGATGATTAATAAGTCTTGTGTTTTCACATTATGTTTATTGACAGCTTTCTTATTAGAATTGTCAGCCCTCAGTCCTTTACTTTGTGTCTGGCACCCACCCTGTTATTTTTCATCAAACTACATTTTATACTTCATTGGGCCCTCAAAATTTGTAACCACTATCCTGTGTTGTTTAATTAGCATATGATTCTGATTTGGGGCTGCATAGAGTTCTATTCGTCAAATATGAGGTAGAATGTAATTGAGTGGAAAGATGATATCCTCGAGGTTGGATCTTGAATGAAAGAGATTATGTCCTTCCATATAAGTTTTTCTTCTGTTTTGAACTTTCAGCCTAACACATTTCATGATTGAGCTTGGTCAATTTGAGCTCCATTGCCAATGTTATTTTATTTACAGTTTACAGAATTTTATTTTTGAAGTTGTTATATAATGATCATATACAGGGAATGTACGTTAGAATCATATCTATGTGGTGCAATTGTTGTTGTTTGATGAGCACACATTGGATGGTGATAGAATATAAATGCCTTTAGGGGAATCTATTTTTGCCACCGTGCTATTCCATATTTCTGCTAGTAAATTCAAAATGTCATGTTATTTGAAAAGATTGAGAAGTTAATTTCTTTTGGTAAGCTAGCTTTTATGCACAAAAGTTTCTTGGGTGGTTCAGTTGGATTTTGCTGTTTATTAAATTTAACCCAACCACCATGACTCTAGTTTAAAGGTTCTTTCACATAGCTTAAGAACAACAATAAATATACCACTTTATGAAACAATTTTATTAAAGTAATCTAACTTTTTCAATAAATGCATTATTTTAATGGAGATAGAGAAAATAATTAACTTGATGGAAAATTAGGATTAAAAAAAATTACTACTTCATTGGAATGTGAAAACATTAGTCAATTTGAGAAGTTTTTAAATGGCTAGAATTGCAGTCGTTGTGAGACGGAGTAATATGATTTTAGCTGTCCTACCTGATTACCTAAGATGCTTGACATTGTTTCGTTTTGTTCATTCATGGATATATTTTACCTAGGGAACTGATATTGTATATATAGAATTACGACAATTTTAGGAATTGGGAGGAAATGTGATTGTATTTGAACTTAGTTTTTCTTAGTTCTCAGCTTATCTATTATTGATATTAAATGTAACAATACCCTCCTATTAGGTCAATGGAATGCACAAGCTTGTTCCAGTAACTAATTTTTCTCTGTTGTTCCTCTCGGGTATCTAATACATCATACATATCTGACCAAAGGGATAAGTTCATACTTTTCTTAACAGCTGATTCCTGGAATTGCAGTTATGCCCTTGCAATTGAATTTCAACAGCAAGCCATTGATGCTTGGGAAAGCCACGGAGCAAGTGCAGAAGATGAACTTAGAGAAGCTCACCGGCTTCTTGAGCAATTGAAAAATAAGGCCCATGGTCCCTCTGCAAATGAGCTTCCAATGAAGGCTTTGCCGTTAGGGAAAACACCTGCAATAACCAGGGACTCCAAGCTGAAATCATGACATAAATCCTCAGCAGTTTAGAAGACTTCCCTTTTCAAACTGCAATTCCTTATCTGTTTACCAGTTTTGAGGCTTCCTCACAGATTTGTGGGGTAATTACTGAAATTAAGTAGTAGTTATACCCCAATCATATATATTTTGGATTTGCCATTATAAGATTTAGATTTTATTTTTCTTTTAAATTCTAAGTCAGTATTCAGTTGTTTGTCACTAATAATATGGAAATTCCTCTTCAAATAATGCACTCCACTCCCTAGTTGTTTTATAATGTTACTAGTGTAGTGTTCATGACTTATATTGGTTTTAGTTTGGAGTGAAGTTAAATTTGAATTGATGGTATTTAGTTGGATTGATTCGATTTGGAGTTTGAATATTTTTGTATTGATATGTTGATTGGTTCAAGTTATTGGATTGTGATAAAAGAAATATATTGACTTTTTTAAAGTTTTTATCTTTACTTATTGGTTGTTTATATACTTTTTAATTTTGTTTCAGTGTACGGTAAAAGTATCTCTTGTTCTTATAATAATTTTTTTTCCTGTAGTTATTACTTCATAGATTTTTTTTTTTTAATATGATAAAATGTTATATAATAAATATGGCAAAATTAAGATATTTGGTATTCAATCTTAAAATGTTTTAATTAGAAGTTTGAAAATATTTGATCTAAATCATCTTCTTGGTTGAAGTTGAAGTATGATAATCAAATAAATTCTATTTAGTTTAGTTTGAATATAGAGATGAAACATCAAAACATGTCTGTTGCTATAAATAGTTTAATTTATCGAATCAAATTGATTTGATGAATACCCTTTTAGAAGGGTCTAGTGTCACTTGCGTTTAGAATATTGATTCCTATTTCTTCTACATTGCTGAATTGCGCCGTGGTTTCAACTTTCAAACGAGGACGATCTTAACATAGAATATGCACGAAGGATATACTAAAATGGACGAAATATTAAACATCAATAGGGTGTTTTTTTTACTCAACGTGTCATAATTTAAAATGGACGAAGCATTAAATAATGAAGAACAATATGGACAGTGACGTTTATGGAGATTGTTTATAGCTCTCTCAGAAGGTAAGTTTTACAGATGGTGAATAAGTAATTCCAAAACATATTGTAAATAGCAAAGCTTCATGTAACCATCCATGAGTACAATTTAGTTATTTTGTATCAGTATCCTTATAACAGTACAGTTGCAGTTTTTTTATTATTGGCTGCAACATTCCTGAAAAGTTGTGACATTACAAAAGATCAGTAACGAATAGCCACGGGGAGATAGTGGTTAGGAGCTGAAGACCAACCACAGTGTTGAAAATGAAGCCATTTAATGCTGTATCATGCAGTTGCCCTCTGTTCATATGATTGCAATGAGGCAAAAAGGTAGTATTAGTCATAATTTCCAGAAAAGACATTTCTCAGGCTGCTACTTATGCTTGCTCATTGCATGGGACCCTATACTCTCTGGCTTCCAATAAATAGCTTCTACTTATAGCACATGCTTGCTTGTTCTACCCCCATACACATTCTCTGGACCCAAATACAATACACCCAAATCAAATAAAGTAAATGAAATAATGAGCATCATAGCATGCAGAAAAGAAGGACCCGGAATTATAACTCTCAACTACTAGTTTACCCAGTGAAAAGAATAAGTATGAAACTCATACACTGCTAACAATCATTTACATTCATCTCAGAGTAAAACCAAACTTTAGAAAAGGAAAATACCCACGCCTTGCAATTTAAGCAAGGTACTAATTACTAATCCTAAAAGCAAAGCTTTTTACTTTTCTTTTTCACAACAATTCCACTGTCAGACTCACTAAGTCACTATCATTGCAAAAGTCACTCTACACACAGCATTTGCTTGCTTCTGCCAATTCTCACCACTGAGATTCAAAGATCTTTGCTTCATTTGGATGATGAGTAAGCCAACCCAAACTTGAAGATCTCCATTTTGATGACTGAAAGTAGAAAAAGACACAAACTCCAATTCTGATGCAAGAACAACATATTTTTATAACTGCATCTAGGTGTTGTCCACAAAACAAAAGAGATGAAAAAAATGAAAATCTTCTCACACTAAACATCATTCTCCAGAGGAAGAACTGCATTTTTGGACCCCTTTCCATAACAAAATGGGAAGAATGCTCTTCTACATCTGCTGTTATAGTACTCACTGGCACTAGCCTCATTCTGGTGCCTGTTTCGTTGTATTGTGACTTGAGCATCCAAGTATGTCTGTCTATCATGTGCTGAATCCATTGAGAAAGATCTTCTAATTGGCTGAATGAGAAACTGGTCATCTTTCTTTCTGATATCAATACACTCATCTCCCATGATGGAAACATGGTGGCACTTCCATGGTTTCAAGTGCTCCACCTTCCTTGTAGAGTGGTTTCTATGTGCCAAGCTTCCCCTTGAGTCATTCCTCTCTTGTTGTACCTGTGGAAGCATTGCTCCAGGCTCTCCCCCCAGTTCAATAACCACAAAATCTTCATCACTACCCATATTGGAGAGCAACTGAGAATCCTGAGGAGAAGAACTTGGAGCTATGATATGATCCAACGGACAGTGTGTGTTGCCTGAAATGCTTGATCTGCAAAGTGGGCAATTGGAATTGGCCTGAAGCCACACGTCAATGCAGTCCAAATGAAAGGCATGGTTGCAATTGGGAAGAACTTTTAGCACATCACGTTCCTTAAACTCAGCCAAACAAACCACACAGCCATACACACTTTGATCCTCACCTTCTTCTCCTTTTATGAACTGAAAAGTTGGGATTTCTCTGATGATAGACTCATCTAGCCCTCGGTTCCACATAGCAGGAGAGAATGCTATGAAGGGATCCTCATTGTGTCGTATTCTCAGGAGGGAAATCCATCTCATTGGGTTAACTTGACGCCAGTTTGAGCAGTATTTGGTTAAGAAAGTGAAGTAGCTGAGGAGCAGCAAAACAGTGGCCAAGATACTGAGCACAACAATGACAAATATTGGAAAAGCATAGTCTGAGGAAGAAGGTTGTGGTTGGTGTTGAAGTGTTTCAGCCAGGGCTTTCATAGGTGGGAGAGCTTCATATCCAAGCTTGTTGTTGTAGGAGTGATTCTTGTTCAGTGCCATAAGCAAAGATGTGAATAAGAGATGAGGAATGACTACATAAATAGGTTTGACTAACGTGGTTACCTTTTTTTTTATTTCGTTGAATGTAGTTTAGGATCAAAGATTAATGTTATCTGTTAATCTGTCACACCATATTGATACAAGTAAAGAAAAAAAATATTGTTGTTAAAGGTAAAAAAGTCATGCTAGCAAGTGAATTACATAAATAAGAGAAATGATAATATTATAATAGTAGATAATAGGAGTCAAAGAAGAGTTGAGGAAAGTGTAAAAGCTATGAAAGAAGAAATGGATTAGTTGTAAGTATCAGGCTAAGAAACATTTGGTGATTAATGAGAAGGCAAAGAAACAAGTTGTGACATGAAGAGAGGCACGAGTGGTCAATATTTGTAGCATGTTTTAGTCTCCTTTCAATGGGTTACTTACTCTTGGAGGTTTCTCTTTTCTCTTATATCAACTTTGCCTCCTCCTCAATCTCACTTGTCAGATCACATCTGATACGTGTTTTTTATGGCCCTACCACCTCACAAGTAATCCCTAATTATCAGCTCACATTTATCTTTTATTATCTCAATTTAACTTAAGTGCAAATTTTACTTTACATTTCAATTTTGTAAACTTGAGTTAAATTTAAAATTTACTTTTTAAGAAAATTTCTTAGTCATTCGAAATCTATTATAATAAAATTTATTGTTTGTTAATCTATTGTGTCAACTTCTATCGGATTATCACTAATATCTAGTCTCACATATGCTGTAGAGAGTATATTAAAAATTCTACATTAATTAAAAATAAGACAAAATTAAAATATTATAAAATTGAGTAGATCTTAAAATTTATTTCTTAATATCCTCAACATGGTATCAGATAACGTGAAAATATGAAAAGTTATGACACATCACACACAGGGATTCTCTTATGTAACTTCTTTTAACACAGTTCTAGGGGGGGACAAACTTTTTACTACATCTTTGTTTGGATTCAACGTTCCCACACTGCAAAATATTGTGTTATGGCTTAATCATACATTATTACATTTATTAGGAACAACTTCACACTGTCAATGGCTTTCACACTCTTCTAATGATGAGATAATATCTGATTGAATGGTAAGATTTGTAGTAATAACAGTCCCTGCTTTCAATCATTATCATTTTAACACAAGCAATTTGGTTTTTCTTTTTTTTCCTTCAATTTAATATGGGTTGGGCCGGCCAAACAAAAGTCTGGTGGCCTGAGAAACATCTTCTTCAGATAATTTTCCAAGCCTTATACAAAAATATTATATTATTTTAGGTATCAAATATCAATCGTGGACCCAAAAAAATCGGAGATATCACTCAAAAAAAAACATAGATTTTTAAAATTAGATAGCCGGCAAATGATTCTCTGAAATAATAAAGAACAAATCATACCAAGAGTTTACACGTTAGGTCTTAAAATATACACTTCATTGGTTAATCAATCGTTAATACTATGAAGTAGGACTAATTTAATTAAATAAGATACATATTAAAAATTGACTTGCTATTTTCGTTTCAAAGTATTAACATATAATCTAATATACATGACAGGATCAACATTTTCATCATGTAGAGTCAAAAGGATTTAGAAATTCACGACATGTATTTTTCTTGTTCCTCTTCAACATCAAGAGACCCCAATCCATTTTTGGCTTTAGTCTCAGTGGTGAAACAGAACCAAAACTACTAAAATTAAGACCATGTAGATTCAATCATGAATCTCTCCCTGGAGACTACATATTCCCACCAGAATTAAGACCAGGAGACCTTAAAATCCCCTTTGGCAGCAACATTTCTGTGATTGACCTCAGTGAAGAAGAAAATGGTAATAGAACCAACACAATTCAGAAAATTATCAAGGCTTCTGAGGAGTTTGGATTCTTTCAGGTTCAGATAATGATAACTTTTTTTTTATTTTTTATTACTACTATAATATTACTTTTGGTAAAAATTAAGATTTCTCCTATGCAGAAGTAAAACATTTATAGAGTACTCAACATGTTATATGGTAATGTTTTAACAGAATGTCATGTATGATTAGAGCAGGTTATGAATCATGGAATTTCCGAGAATGAAATGAACGAAGCAAGAAGTGTTTTGAAGGAATTATTTGAGATGCCAGCAGAAGAAAAGCAGAAACTGTGTTCAGATGATCCTTCCAAGACATGCAAGATGTTTCAGTGTCAATTTTGCAACTGAAAAGGTTCATCTGTGGAGAGACAATTTTAGACACCCATGTCATCCTTTGGAGCAGTGGCAACACCTCTGGCCTGAAAATCCAACTAGATACAGGTAAACGAAAGTGGGTAATTATAAAAGTTGTACCTTTTCATTTAAAAAAAAAGGAAGAAAAACTCTTTTGATTTGTTCAGATGAAAAACTGTCTTGTCTTATTTGAGTTGAAGAATTGTTTTTGCTGCATTCAAATCAAAAGGTTCTATTCAACCAACTAGTTACTAGAAGTGTATATAGGGTTGTCTTCCATAGTAGTCTTGTTCATCTTTTGCAGAGAGAGAGTGTTGGGTCGTTATTAAAGTATAATGCAAATTCTAGAAGAATCTAAAAAAATATAAGATAGAGTTATTGAAATGTAAAGAAATTTCTAGAGTATTGGAGAAAAGCCTAGGATAGAAAGAAAAATCAAGAACATTCAAC
>Ga0214543_1013309_pt1 | contig 10427 bp, 9 predicted proteins | sample CNSS2metaG_FD_160094 | JGI IMG/M metagenome (GOLD analysis project Ga0214543, IMG submission 160094) | Root nodule microbial communities from cowpea collected in UCLA plant growth center, Los Angeles, California, USA - CNSS2 | ecosystem: Host-associated > Plants > Roots > Nodule | place: USA...
AGATCATAGAAAAACTTCTACACGAAATTTTGAAAACATTACAGATATAGTTCATAATACTGCTTTGTGAACAGATAAATGAAACAATTCCAATTAATGAATAATAATAGTAAGCTGTGCTTTAACCATTTAGAACAGACTTGATTTACCAAATTCTCATCTACTTAACCATTAAAGGTTGTCTTAACATAAACTAATCTAAAGATTTTCGCAGTTGCATGATACTGGATAGATGACTCATGAAATTTTTACCGCCAAAATGAGCACCACTATAAAGTCATGTCAATGCGAAGCATGATTTCGGGTTCTTAAATGCAAGTCTTTTCATCCTAATGTGTCTAATCTGCTAGCTTTATACAATTACATTTCATTATATTATATATAATATTGTACATGCACATTGCTCTTACACATTGCTTGTAGCGCAGGAAACAATTATCAAATGAATTGGTTTAATAGAATACAATATCGTACCATCAACTTTAACTATTGCACGTTTTTGGCTTTAATAAATGCGGGTTTGATGATTGCTTTAATGAATTATGATATCCTACTGCTCTATAAACTTTAACGTATCTTTATTAAATGCATGTCTAATCAATCTAGATAAGATGTTATAAAAAATATATGAAAATGTTAAACTGAATGCATAGGTTCGAATGTAACAAAATGAACATGTATCAACGCGTATCATGGTAGTATACTTAAAAGAATATTAATAACACGGTGTGATGGTAGTCTTCTTTAATTCTCATTATGGTAGTATACTTAAAACAATGGATAACATGTTGAATTCTGACTATAAATACATAAACCTCTGGACGGTTACAATTTTTTTTTTATAATAGACCTTAGTGTTTAATATTAATATACAAAAAAGTGTTCAAACTTTGTTCAACGTAATCACAACCAAAACTCTTTAAAATACCAAAGAAGGTTCCCCAGTACAATTTATCAAAACAGGATAGACGAATGCATCCTTTGAAGGAGCCAAAACATTTCTAAGCAAACTAACATAAAGTCTTAAGCAACATTAACTACAATAATTTCCATAGCTTTCATAAATGAAATATCAAATAAAGTCTTAAGCAACATTAACTAAAATGCTTCTGCAAACCTTCAACAACAAAAAAAAAAAAATCAAATAAACAGCAGAAGAAGAAGAAAGCAGAAGAAAGCATAAGAAGAAAAAGAAGAAGAAGCAACCATCAACCAACAAAAAAAAAGCCAAAAAAAAAATTATAACTTACATCGGTATGAATAACAAAACAGGTTCTGCAAACCTTGAACAACAATAATCACAAAGATATATAAATAAACTGCAGAAGAAGAAGAAAGCAGAAGAAAGCAAAAGAAGAAGAAGAAGAAGAAGAAACAAACATCAACCAACGAAAATAAACAACCAAAAAAAAAATGAAACTTACGTTGCTATGAAGAAGAAGAAAGAAGATCCAATGAAGTGTTGAAGAAGAAGAAAAAAGTAGCACAATATGTTTCTGAACAAACCTAACGCAAGAAGAAAAATTCAAATACCTCCGCCAAATGCAATGCCTTCATGCAGAAGCTTCCGTCTGTCAGCAACCATCAATCAACAATTAATGCTTCAACTGAAAAAAAAATTACCCAAAAGACGAAAATACCCTCGATTTCAGACACGTGTCAGTATGTTAAGATGTCCAATTCAGTAATTTACCTATACTAAGAATTTCTTAGATATATAGTAGAAGTGACTTCAAAACAAACAACATATAGACTTACCACTAGGATTTTCAGAAAATCCATGTAACCAATTTTGAGTACAAATCAACATTTGCACATGATCAGGAAGAATGGAGCTTCTATATTTAGAGAGTAGTGGGAATACTAAGCACGTCTTGAGCCATTATAAACAATATAGAAAATTTTTTCTCATTAGTCTTCCAATATTTGAGCACATCAAAATCTTAATTGTCTTCATCATCATCTAATGTTGGTTCATCTAAATAAGCATTTATCTCGTTATTGCCAACAATAGATTTTGATTCATTCTAATACATTTTAAAATCCTATAATGCATTACATATTAATTATCATAACAAAACAAGAAAAAATAAAAACAATGAACACTAGGTATAAAATGCTTACAAAAATAATCCTCGATCTCTTCAACTTTCTCCCTTCGGTATTGGATTGAGACATTGAAATGGATTCATTAGGTGATTGGGAAAGAGAAATACCAGGAATAGACAAGTTTTTTACATATTCTTTAAACAACCTCTTGAACTTCTCTAACATTTTTTTTGTTTTCTGTCCATAGGTCTAAGGATCTAATTTTATAACAATACGTTATAAAATCAATCTTTAGTCGTGGGTCAAGAATAGCTCCAAAAGCTAACCCAATACTATATTCCTTCCAATACTTTTGAAAGTTATATTTCATATTCAAAGTCATTTCCCTTAAGATGACATCTTCATTCAACAAATTCTCTTCACCCAATTTCGTCCGGGTAACAATGATAAAAAAAAATTAATTAAAGTTTAATTGAGAAAAATAAATCAATAATTAATAAAATAAAAAAAGATAAAAAATATGTTTTAGTTTGAGAAAGAATAAATATCTATTTTATTTATTATTATTATATTTATTTTATTTTAATTTAATTTTGTTTTTGTTTTTGTTTTTTTGTTTTATTTTATTTATTTATTTATTTATGCTTTTTATTTTATTTTTATTTTTATTACTACTATTATTTTTCTTTCTTTTTATTATAGTTCTATTTTGTTTTGCATCTCTCATTTTAGTTTAATAAAAAAAAGAAATAGAAGAAAAAAAAAACAAAAGAAAAGAAGAAAAACAACAAAAAAGAGAAGGGAAAAGAGAAAGAAAGCTAGAGGTAACTTAAGGTCTCTATTATCAGCAGACTCATGCCTTTTTAGAGCAGACTTATGCATCAGCTATGCTATCATTGTTTTTGTATTGGGAATTACCTGTAATAATTAGTTGAGCATGGTCATGATGGCTAAAGGAGCAAGAAGCAACATCTGCTCTCAGCCATATCCCACATCTCGAGATTGGAAGGTGCAGAGAAAGGTGAACAGAACAAAAGAGAGAATTTCATAATAAAAAGAAATATATTGATGAAAAGGGGATGGGGATTTTTTTCATTACAGAGGAGAAAGGAAGGCACCAGAATTTAGTGAGGGAGAAAATGACTCAAAACTGAAAATGGAAGCAAAATGTTAATGCATTGAGTTTTATCTTCGAGGTCAGTGTTCTTAACTCCTACTTATCTTTTGTTACTATGACTTGATACTGATGTTCAGGAATATATGAATTGGAGATGATTTGAGTTGAGCATAGTTAAGTCTGTTATTTATTTTGTTCCCGTCCGCGCACCTGCGTAAAAACAAGAAAGAATAGAGTACACGTTTTTTCTTATTTCTCCATTATCGAATAATGGCTACCATACAACACCAGCATAAAAAAAATCATCCCATCCCCTTTTCCATTATCAATCCTTGTTTAGGAATCCATAACCAGTCAGAATCAACCACCAATCCCCACCCTTCTCTTCTCGTTTACTCTAATAGAGTTGGCATCATCAATACACAAAAAAATAAACCCTTCTCCATTCGAATCCCGCAACATCCCATTCAACTCCTATAGCATTCCCAGAACCACCACCTCAACATCACAACACCATTTCAACCTGCACATAGAACGCACAAGCAAAAAAAACCAGAATCACAACTCCACACCTACAATTCAAGTTCACACCGAAGCAAAGCCCCATTTTAGTGCCAAACATTATAATCTCATCTTCCCTAATCACCCACAGCCAATCAAAACAGATGGATAAACAAGAGTAAGGAAACGATTGTCGGCGGCCCTGGGTGTCGCGCGGAGGCAATTTGAGTCACGCTTGCGAGAGCAAAGGTCGAGCATCCCTGGGTTCTTGACGTCGACGCCCCTAGGGGAAGCTGGTGTCGCTGGTGGTGTCTTCGACTAGCTACGGCGGGGGCGGCGAAGTCTCAATCTTGGTTGGCTATGGAAGTGCGACGGAGGGCACAACAGGAAGGATCTTGCGGAGACAAGGATCTCGTGGAGAAGAAGAGCAATCGCGTCAGGGAAGTAACCGTCGACGGTGACTCTAGCTCCGACTATCGCTAGTGATGGCAGTGGCGTTGGGTGCTCGCGCGAAGGTGGTCCGAGTCGCACTTGAGAGGAGAGTGAAGTTTGCACGTCTCCGGGCTCTCGTCGTCAACGGAGATTGGCGTTGCTGGCAAGCTTGCTGCGTGGTGGCGTGGTGGTGTGGCATGATGGTGTGGTGGTGCGACGACTGCGAACTTCGCAAGGGAAGAGTCGCGTGTGAGAGGAAGATAAATAAACCCTTTAGGGTCTCTGTTTTTAAAAAAATAAGGGGTTGGGTTTGGGCTGGCAACCAGACCCATCATTCTTTGTGCATCCCCATCTTAATCTCTGCACCCCTGTTTTCACTTCAAACACCCCCACTTTATGATAACTTGCACCCCTATGTCTTTGTTTTTTCATTTTTGGGCCTGTGTTTATGCATTACTCGCTACACCCTCACATTTACTTCACACACTCCACCTACTTACTACGTGCATCTCCATATTCTGATAACTCGCACCCCTTATGTCTTTGTTTTTCATTTTTTGGCCTGTGTTTATGCATTACTCGTTGCACCCTCACATTTATTTTATGCATCCCACCTACATACTGTGCACACCTCCCATATGTGATAGTCTCGCACCCCTATGTCTTTGTTTCTCATTTTTGGGCCTGTGTTTATGCATTAATCGTTGCACCCTCACATTTACTTCACGCGGCCCCTATGTCTTTGTTTCTCATTTTTGGGCCTGTGTTTTATGTTTACTTCATGCACCTCACACATTACTCATGCACCCTATTATTGCTATTTTGTTTTTTACTTTTATCTTTTTTGTTATTAATTTTTTTTCTATAAAAGAGAAAATGAAAATATTTTGAATTATAAAAAATTACAAAAAAATAGAAAAAATCTAAAAAATGAAAAATGTTCTCTTTTGCTTTATTGTGTCTGTCTGGTCGTTCGCACCGTGTGACACTCATTTTCAAAAATACCAAAATAGTTTTCTTTCTCTTTTAGTATATGTCTGATCGCTCACGTCGTATGGCACATATTTTCAAGTAATTCAAAAATACAAAAAAAACAAAATATAAACATATAAAAATATCAATATTTTCAAACAAAAAAGGTTGTTTTAAAGAACTACGTGATCCTTGATTCTCCAGTGTGAGATACGTAGGAGCAAGGCCAGTCCTTGTTAGGTTCACTTCCAAAAAATCAAATCATTTTCCAAATAGTATTTTCCAAATTTCTTTTTAAGAACTTCGTGACCTTGATTTCTCATTTTCAATGAGAATACGTAGGACCAAGGTCAATCCTTGTTAGGCCCAAAAAAAAATTGTTTGTTTTATATATTTTTGTCTTATTATTTTTGGGGAAAATTAATATTTTGAAAACCACATCAACTTGTGTGTTTAATTAAGGGTACCGCCCGAGGGCGGGCGGTAGGGTGTTAACACCTTCCCTACGCGTAACCGACTTCCGGATCCAAAAATATGGTTTTTCGTAGACTTGTCTTATTTTTATAGTTTTCCAGAAATAACTATGGTGGCAACTTCAAATCTCTTTTAAAACCTGTTTCTTTTTGGGTTCGCCTTCCCGTCGCGATTCCGGTTACGACAAATGATAAGCTGAATTTTCCAAATTTGCATAAAATACAAATTTGAAGTGGGATAAGATGAGCATACATCATTTTGTGATCTCATAAAATGGTTCTAAGAATTGACACATTTTCTCTCCCCTATTCCATTCCTCAGAAGATGGATAATGTTTATAATTCCTATCAACCACTTTGAGAATTTCAAAAGCTTTCTTGTATTTGATTGAACTTTCAAGCATCAAATAAGTCGAATTTCATCTTGTAGTTACATCTAATCTCAAACCAATGCTTATATTTATGCCAACATCACTAAAACATTCTTTGAATTTGAGAGTTCTTCCATCTGACGATTTAACATACTTAACACTCTCTCTAATATTATGAAGTGCTTTGTCAACCACCTTTAAACGTCATAAGTAACTGCAATCCATGTTGGGTTATATTTTTCATCATATGGGCTATAATTATTGAAAGATTATGGTTCTATATATATGACATCGGTCTTACACACATATAAGACATTTGACATCACTTTAATCCCAAAACCTTAAGGCAATGGTGTTATGGGTCTTTATTCTTATATAGTGTTTAACTTTGTCTTTTTTATCCAATGTGGGACCCCTTTTTGTTATAGTTATGCAGTCAATCACTCTGAACCATCAACTCTGATACCACTGTTGGGTTTATATATTTTTCATATGTGGATTATGGTCATTGAGAGATTGTGGTTCTATATATATGACATCGGTCTTACACACACATAAGGTATTTGACACCACTTTTACCCAAAACCTTAAGGCAATGGTGTTATGGACCTTTATTCTTATATAGTGTTTAACTTTGTCTTTTTTATCCAATGTGGGACTTTGACTCACACTTGGACTATTCCCAACAGTCAAAACATGAGAAGTTAAACAAATTCTATTAGGAATCCTAGACATTCTTTGCTTAACTTTATCCATCTCTTCCATGTATTCCTTTTCCACATCTAAAGTAGTAGTGTTCTTACATTTCATGTCAACATTAGGATTAATGTATTTTATCCACTCTCTAATTCCTTCATATTCAACAAAATTATAAGAAAGACTATGTTTAATTATGGCTCTCGCAAGTAACTTACGATGAATCTTTTGTTTGATTCTTCATGTCCCAAACTTTCCTTCTTGATAAAGATTCATATCCATATCTAAGTTTGGAATACTTCTACACATATTGACATGCCAACTTAGATGTGAAGTCCCATAATTGTTTTTAGTAATAGGGTTTTTTCCAACTTTATAGGTATTGCCACAATACTTACAAGTAGCCTTTTCAACGCCATCCTTGTATTTTCCTACTTTTGTGAAAAAATTCCAAACATTTATGACTTCCTTTTTATTTGTGGTTGCACTTTCAGATGGACTAGGAGTTTCAGATGCAAGATCATCAACCAAGACTAAAGGGTTATTCTTAGGGTGGTCCATATTTAAAACTCTTCAACCCACTATCTAAAACTCAAAAAAAAAAAAATTTGAAACGCGAGATCATACAGGATAAAAAAAATTATCATTATCTTTTGTATCCATTAAGCCAACCCAAGATAGAAGGAATAAAAAAATAAATCTACAACACTAATATGCATGAATCAAAACAAAATAATTTATTGCTAAGAAAATATGCCTTGTACATTAAAATATAACGACTAAGAAAGGTGAATGGGATAATATTATTAATATGTGATTGGATTCAAACAATTATAAATAGCATAGAAACATTACATGAGAAAAAAACATTTAGTCAAAGTTCACAAGTACTAACCCTCTTCGTTTCTAGATGTGATCCAAGCAGTAGCTTCAAAATTTCTTCAACAAGATGCCTAAAAGATCAATAACATTCAGTAATGTTTTAGTTGATCATCTAGACCGAATGACATGCTGGACCAGTCGAATGCTAACACTACAAGAAAATGCTTCATTAGTAACTAATTTTAGTGACTAAAAATTTGTAGTCACTATAGTGACCAATTTAGATACCAATTTACAAAGTAAAAAAATTATTGGTTACTAAAATAGTCACTATTATGAATAAAAAAATATAATTGGTCACTAATTGGTCTTTAAAATTAGCTACCATAGTTTTGGCTACCAAAGAAAATTGGTCACTAAAAATTAGCTACATAGGTTTTGGTTACCAAAATGACTTAGTTTCTAAATTGGTCTATGTAACATCCCGACCTAATATTATAGGTTTAAATAATAAAATAAAATAAGAACACAAAATCTCATTAATTATAAATCCATTTTCCAAAAACGCGAAAAACTTCAAATAATTTATTTCATAATAAAGATAACTCTAAATTCAAATTTCTCAAAATTCAATAAAATACCAAAACAGTCTTATAATAGTTTACAACTTTATTCCAAAACCATAAGTGATAAAAACTCAATAAAATTGTTCCCATGAGTTTTCCCCGCTCCGCTACTAAGCCTCACCAGATCCACCTGCAACATCATCTGGTCCCGTGTACCACGTACACGATCATCGCCAAACAAAAACAGATATGGTGAGCTAACAAAATAAACATATATATATATATATATATATATATATATATATATATATATATATATATATATATATATATATATATGTGTGTGTGTGTGTGTGTGTGTGTGTGTGTGTATGTATGTGTGTGTGTGTGGCACAATTATACAAATCACACAATCACACCAAAGGAATTCCATCCTTTGATATTCCATCACATGGCCACCACCATGTCAAACATGTTCTAGGTTTTCTAATGAGTACCTCAAGGTGTTTTGCTGCTATACCTATCGGCCACAACCGATAGAGCACGTGCGGGAAACCATGCTACGGATCACACATTGTAACGCCAGGTGGAGTTCCCCAATACGAACATAGTCGTAATGTCCTAAGACTACCAAACTCGTCAGCTAATTACTAAGGAGGGCAATCCATCTGGACCCATACGTACTGGCCACAACCAGCACACTCACACCGGCAACACTCGCCAACCCGAGCTCAACTCAAGGGTTCCTCGTGTTCATCCGCCATCCCGAGCTCAACTCAAGGGATGTCATTCCGAGCTCAACTCGAGGAATGCCACGTGCTTAACCCCTATCCCGAGCTCAACTCAAGGGATACTTTCTGAGCTCAACTCAAGAAACACCAGCAAGCCGACCTTTAAAGTATACTAAAAGCCTTGTAGATCACGCATAAAGAATTAGTAACCCAAGGCTGCTGCACCAAAATCAATGGCGGGGGACAAGTATCGCCAGACGCTGCCATTTCCAAACTGCTTGGCAGGGGACACGTACTGCTAGGCAAGTAGTGCCTCTCATTCATCAACATTGCAGATACCGCCTAGCGGGAAGACCCTCACCGCTAGGCGCACACGTTCAAGTAGCTCTCTGTTGGGCAGCTATAGCTTGGCGGCTTCAACTTTGCCGCCAGGCGCTACACTAGTACAACAGTTGTACTGTTTTTCTGCACTTTGTTTATTTACAATCTTCCAGTCACACACTTACCCACTTCTAGAGTACCTATTACCCCTTTATTCAGTACTTTACTGGTCTATACATTGTATTCCTTGGCATATAATTTCCTTCTTACCTTTATTCACTTATAGTCCTTTGATTTAAGTCTTAGATTCAACATGTCTAAATCAGATTACCACTATTAGCTTCATGCCCTTCTATTAATTAACTAATTGTTACCAAGCCTTCCCCAAATTCTACATGACATGGCCCCTATCACCTAGTCATATTTACATCATTCTTCCCACTTATCAATTCCAATTACTCTCACCATCCCTTATTTACCCTAGCAACGTCTTTTTATGATTCACATTACAGTAGATTATCCACACTTTATATCTCACACTAACTGCAGTTCCTACTGCACTACCATGATAGTCATCTTCCATTCAAATCCTAGAGGTTACACCCCTAACCCTAGCATATCATCAGCTCTGCTTCTATTCAATTAATCCTCCAATTCCCCAATTAGCACGACCTGACTCACCAAAAATCCAGAACCATAAACTAACACTCGTGACCACATCAAACCCCAGTCTCTGCGGTGGCGCATGGCGGCGAGCCCCGTGCCACCAGGCGGTGCATGCGGTTCTGGCGAAATCCTAGAATTTCTACATCTGCACTGCCCTGCTACCTATTACTTGAAACTTTCCTCTGCCTAAGCTCTTTATTTCTTACACGATCCACTTCATAGTGATACCAAGACTCCAACTAGACTATATCCAACACAATTCTATGACCAATTTACCATAAACACACATAATCATAAAACCCTCGATATGTCAAACCTAAAATTGGTTCATATATCACCACTTTCATTTAATTCTCTTGTGCCACACTAAAAGTTCACAATTTAATCATCTCCTTTTTATGAATTTATAACCACAATACCAATTACGCTGACCAACATATCCCAGAACCCCGAAAACACCAAAATCAAGCCAATATGGCTTCCGTCGCCTGGCGGTTCCATCACCATTAGGGATGTAAAAAATATCCGTACCCGCAGGTATCCGCGGATAAAACCCGCAATGGGTAGGAAACGGATATTAAAAATGGATACCCACTACCCGCGAGTACGGGTATTTTTTATTCCTGCATGTTAACGGGGCGGGGACGGGTATCATAGTATCCGTATCCGTGGATACCCGTACCCGCTAAACTTTAATTCACAAAAATTCC
>Ga0214543_1013311_pt1 | contig 10422 bp, 16 predicted proteins | sample CNSS2metaG_FD_160094 | JGI IMG/M metagenome (GOLD analysis project Ga0214543, IMG submission 160094) | Root nodule microbial communities from cowpea collected in UCLA plant growth center, Los Angeles, California, USA - CNSS2 | ecosystem: Host-associated > Plants > Roots > Nodule | place: USA...
TATATATATATATATATATATATATATGGGAACAAATATATGACGGTGACGGTATTATGGCGGCGGGACTGATATGTACATCCACATACCCATCCTCATACTCAATTAAAAAAGTTGGGAGTTCTCCGTATCCATATTCAGTCAATAAAGAAATTCTCCATTAAACCGGAGACGTGTTCGGACAATATTTACAGTGACAGATTTGTTGGCCGTCCATAGATATAAGGATGGTGAGAAAAAAAAATATAATACTAAATAAACTAAAACTGAAATTCTTTTAAAAACTGTTTTTTTTATTTAATTTAATTTAATTTACTAGCTGTTCAGATGAAAAAAAAATCCAATATGAATTAAGTAATAAAGTAAAAATATACTGTTAGTATTTTCTTAAGTATTTTATTTTATTTTTATTACCTTTTGGGACTTCTAATTACTTGGGTATTCAATTTTAGTGTGACTTCAGTTATTTCTATTATCATAAAATATTTAAAAAACTAAGTACATATAATAGCATATTTTGAAAAATAAAATTGTTATCTTAATTATGTTATTTTAAATGTTAATGTCATTCTCTTTAATTTTCAAAATATTTTATTTAATTTTAATTTAATAATAAATTTAAATTAAATGACAAGAGTGTAATTTCATTAATATAAGGTAGTTAAATATTATGTTTAATTATTTGGATGGTACGCATGTAAGCCCCATTTTCAGCCTTATGTGTTTGGGTCTGGCCTTTTCGTAGGTCCAAGGCCAGCCCCCTATAGGACCCCAATACCCTGCCAAGCCTTCACACTTTTCACTTGTCTCATTTTCAGAAAGTTGTTCCCCTCCCTCACACACCCTTGTCTCCAAAAAGGGCTCTCTTAGGGCATAAGTCCTTCTCCTTACCAGCTAGCTCCAATATGCTTCGTACTCTTGGGTAAATTGAACCTCAACTTCATTCTTCCCTTTATTCCAGTGTAAGGGCTCTAGTTCTGTTTTGGGTTCCCCCAGTACCTTATTCTCAACTCCGTGTATGTTGGTTTTCAGCTCCGTAGCTTGCTCCAGTGCTCTATTACTTTAGTGGGTTACCATTCCTTGTACTAGCGTCTAAAAAGGTAAGGGAAGCTAGATTTTAACAGTTCAAAGTTATTTTTGTATGCTTTTCGTTTGTTCCATGTTTAGATGCTTGAATAATATGTTTAATCAGATGAAACTGGTTTGTATGCATTATTGGATGTTGGCTTGAGCTGTTTCTTTGCTGCATGTACGTTAACAGTGGTGAGAACTGTCATTCTTGCCAAGCGAGCTCGTCTCGCCTAGGCGAGAGTACCAGAAGCTCGCCCTGGTTCTGCTCGAGCATCTCGCTCAGCCAGAGAGTTCTTGTTTTGAGCGACGCATTGTCTCGCTCAGGCGAGAATGGCTCGCCCAAGCGAGCACTCGAGGAAACCAGTTGTGGTCTATGCTCGCATCCTCGTCCAGGTGAGGAACTTTGGTTTTGGGCGAGTGGTGGTCTTGCTCAGGCGAGCTGGTCTCACCCAAGCGAGAGCTCGCAGAGGGCCACTATTGCAGGACTCGCTCAGGCGACAACACCTAGCTTAAGCGAGACAGTTGTTGTAGCTTAAGCGAAGGCGTTTAGCCCAAGCAAGAATGGGGCAGGATTGATTTGGTTTTCTTTCATTTATCCATGGCTTGGCCGTATGTCTTGAAAATGCATGGTTGTTTAATATGCTCTGGGATGGGTACGTTTGGTATGAGTTATGGCATGGAATTGTTGAATAAGGGTTTGGTGCAATGAGAATTGGATGTATGAGATGAAAGTGGTGGTTATGGTATACGAAACATGAAATTGGTGTGAGAGAGGCGTAATTCCATGAGTCTCGTGGGGAGATCTCATGGTGGTGTGTAGTGTATATATTAAGATAAGGATTCAAGTAAGGATCGCATCCCGAAACTCTAAAGGGTCAGTGAGTCTCATGCAGAGCAAACTGACCCAAGTTGTGAGAGTAGCGAGAGACCTTAGTCTCTGGAAGGATAATGGCCTTAGACGCTTAAAGGCTAACCTTGTGTGTGGCAGGGTGAAACCCATTGGCAATGGCTCTGCAGAGCAGTAGAGGCCACCACAAGTGCAAGCGTCCAGTGAATCCGATCTTAGTATATGTATCCGGATAATTGAGTCATAGTGTCTTGCTTGGTTGCCTTAACATGAATTGGTGCCTACTTTGATGCATGCTTGAGAACTGTTTTAAGTATCTGTTTGCTATAATATGTTAAATTCATCTTTCACTAGCTTACCCTTTCATTTTCGTGTATGTTCTTGTTTTGTTTTCTGTTTTGCAATGATCACCTTGTTGGTGAGAGTAGATGGAGGAAATGTTCAAGGTAGACATGGTGGTGGCAGCAGTGCAGTTTAGATGGCCTGTTGTGTGTGGCTCTTAGGAGTAGTTTTAAGGCTCTAATGCCTTTGTAATCCCCTCCTATATGAACAACTTCTTTTGCAAAACAGTTAACTTTTAGATTCATGTTTAGCTTATGGAATTATGGTTTGTATGCCCTAATAATTTCCAGTACCCTTCTTGGATGACTGTAATAGTGAATCTTTATGCACCCTATTCCTTTGATTGCTCTTTTATTACTATAATCATGCGGTGTTTAATTTAGTAGATTTAATCTATTTAAATGGGATGTCACATTTTTATGGTATCAAAGCCATCGTTCCTTAGTTTCTGTGGGTTGTGTGCTTGCTTAGCTTTCGTCGTGCCTTTCTTGTCATGTTTTGATGAGTTTCTAGTTTAACCAAGTTTCTAATGGTTCTTTCTGTGTGTCCAGTGATATGGCACCCCCACGTATAGCTCCTCGTCCACCCCCTCGGGACGACGAGCAAGATTTGACTAGGGCGATCGAGGCTATAACTGCAGTCTTGACCCAACAAAGCAATGCCATGTTGCAACAGCATGAGGCGGCTATGCAACGCTAGAAGGCTTCTCTTGAGCAAAAACACCTAGTGATGCAGTAGATGGAGGCTGCGAGGTAGGCTTCTGAGGCTGCCCAGAGGCAGCATATGGATGCTCTTCGCCAGTTAGGGGAGAATGCTACTGGCGCTCCAGTGTATGGTCCTCATCCTCAGCCTCCACCCCCTGAATGGAGGTTTGGAAGATTTCTTGAAGCACTAACCTACCAAGTTTGATGGCAAGACGAGTCCCGACCAGGCGGACCAGTGGATGAAAGACATGGAGCGCATCTTTGATGCCAAGAGGTGCCCAGGTGAGAGCAGGCTTGCTTTCATAGTTTACATGCTCACAGGGGAGGCTGAGTATTGGTGGGCAAACACGAGGATGGTTATGGAAGAAAAGCATAAGGAGATCACCTGGGAGGCCTTCAAGAGGAGGTTTGTGTCCGAGTACTTCCTTGATAGCGTGAGATACGCTAAGGAGGTAGAGTTTCTCCAGTTGACGTAGGGGGACAAGTCAGTGGCCGAGTACGCCAAGAGGTTCAGGCATCTGGGGCATTTCTACACCATGCCACTAAATGAGGAGTGATGTTGCAGAAAGTTTGAGAATGGTCTTCGAGGAGACATTCGATTGATGATAGCCTCGCTTTCCATCAAGGACTTCGCGACCTTGGTGGAAAAGGCCAGAGGCATGGAGAGAATGAAAGCAGAGGTAGAAACTCAACAACAGCCACAATAGAGGATTAGCGGACCATCTAGGTCCACACCGAGAGTTGGAGAGAAGAAGAAGCCGTATGCTAAGCCTCATCCATAGTCTCAAGGGCCTAGAGGTTTTTCTTCCCCGCCTAGCAGGATCCAGTGCCACCATTGTGGAGGACCGCATGTGAAGAGTGTTCGCCCCCAGCAATCGATTTCCACATATGCAACCATTGTGGTAGGGAGGGCCACTTTGGCAGAGATTGTCCCACTTTGAGGAGGGCAGTGGCACGACCTACATCTCAGACTTCTGGTCAGACTAAGTAGAGGAGGGGAGGTCGCAAGCCTCAGGTTGTAGGCAGAGTGTATGCGATGATTGGATCAGAGACAACAGGTTCAGGTAACCTTGTGATTGGTTGTTGTGTGATTTTGGGCAAGACTTGTTGTGTGGTTTTTAATTCTGGAGCGACACACTCTTTTTATGTTAGAGTCTTGTGTGCGGGAGTTGGATCTGCCGGTGTGTGAACTACAGTTCGATCTAATGGTGTCTACTTCGGCATCTGGGTTAGTTAGGACGTCAAACGTGTGTGCTAGGTGTCCAGTGGAGGTGGAGGGACGCATGTATAAAGTCAATCTCATATGCCTCCCTTTGCAAGGGCTAGATGTGATCTTGGGAATGGATTGACTCTCCGCCAATCGCGTTCTCATCGACTGTCGAGAGAAGAAATTGATGTTCTCTAACTCAGGGGAGCCTGAGTTATTGTCTTCCCATGGGGTTATGAAAGAAATCTGGGACGGCGCACAATGGTTTATAATCTTTGCCAGGATGGAGGTCGAGTAGGAAGAAAGAATAACATTGATACATGTGGTCAGGGAATTTGAGGATGTGTTCCCTGAAGAGGTACCAGGTTTACCCCCGAGGAGAGAAGTCGAGTTCTCCATAGACTTGGTACCAAGAATTGGTCCTGTGTCGATAGCTCCTTATCAGATGGCTCCTGCGGAGTTGGTGTGGTTAAAAAAGCAGATAGAGGAATTGCTTGAGAAGCAATTTATACGGCCGAGTGCTTCGCCGTGGGGAGCGCCTGTTTTGTTGGTGAAAAAGAAAGATGGTGGCTCAAGATTGTGTGTGGATTATAGGTAGTTGAACAAACTGACTATTAAAAACAAGTACCCCTTGCCAAGAATAGACGATTTGATGGATCAACTACATGGGACGTCAGCGTTCTCTAAGATTGATCTACGGTCGGATTATCATCAAATTCTGGTAAAGGCGGAAGATGTTGAGAAGACTGCTTTCAGATCCAGATATGGGCATTACGAGTATGTGTTTATGCCATTCGGTGTGACCAATGCTTCAGCTTTGTTCATGGATTACATGAACAGGATCTTTCGCCCGTTCCTAGATAAGTTTGTCGTGGTTTTCATAGACAACATTCTCATCTACTCCAGGACGCATGAGGAGCATGCCGAGCATCTGAGGATAGTGCTTGGTGTCTTGAGGGAGAAACAATTGTTTGTCAAGTTGTCAAAGTGTGACTTCTGGATGAGGGAAGTGCAGTTCTTGGGGCACGTGATATCAGCACAGGGTATAGTTGTAGATCCAACTAAGGTGGAGGCTGTGATACAATGGAAAAGTCCCAAGTCTGTGATCAAGATTAGGAGTTTCGTGGGTTTAGCTGGCTACTACAGGAGATTTATAGAGGGGTTTTCCAAGATAGTAGCACCCTTGACACAGCTAACCAGGAAGGACCAACCTTTTGCATGGATTGATAGGTGTGATGAGAGCTTCAGGGAGCTTAAGCAGAGGTTGACGAGTGCTCCAGTTTTGATCATTCTAGATGTGAGTAAACCCTTTGAGGTTTATTGTGATGCCTCTCATTAGGGTCTTGGTTGCGTCTTGATGCAAGAAAGGAAGGTGGTGGCCGATGCTTCTAGGCAGTTGAAAGTTCATGAGAAGAACTACCCCACTCATGATCTAGAACTAGCGGCAGTGGTCTTTGCTTTGAAGATTTGGAGGCACTATCTGTATGGGGCGTAGTTTCGTGTGTTTAGTGACCACAAGAGCCTGAAATACCTCTTTGATCAAAAAGAGTTGAATATGAGGCAGAGACGGTGGATAGAGTTCCTAAAGGACTACGACTTTGAACTCCTTTATCACTCGGGGAAGGCGAACGTGGTGGCAGATGCATTGAGTAGGAAAACGGTGCATGTGGCACACTTGATGATTAAGGAGTTGGAGTTACTTGAGAGTTTCAGAGACATGAAGCTTCAGGTTGAGTTGGAATTGAAATTCATTAGATGTAGCACCTTAATTATATCTAGTGACTTATTGAGCTTGATTAAGGAAAGGCAAGCAGTGGATGCTAGTCTACAGAAGGTGAAAGAGCTACTGGATCAGATCAGGTCAAGGAGTTTGCCTTGGGAGGAGATGGTGTGTGGAGGTTCAGGGGTAGGGTCTGTGTACCAGATGATGCTGAGTTGAGGAGGTTGGTTCTTGAGGAGGGTCACAAAAGTCGTTTTAATCTGCACCCTAGCATGACTAAGATGTACCAAGACCTCAAGAAAAACTTTTGGTGGCAAGGAATGAAGAAGGAGGTTGCACAGTTTGTATTCGCCTGCTTGACTTGTCAAAAGGCGAAGGTGGAGCATCAGAAACCTGGTGGAACGCTCCAACCCTTGGAAATTCTGGTGTGGAAGTGGGATAACATAGTTATGAATTTTGTTACCCACTTGCCTCGCACCGTGAGAGGACATGATGCTATATGGGTGGTGGTAGATCGGTTGACCAAGAGTGCTCACTTATTGGCAGTGAATCTCAGAATGTCTATGGCCAAGTTGGCCCAGCTCTACATCCTGGAGATAGTGAGACTTAATGGGGTGCCCAGTAGCATAGTGTTTGACAGAGACCCCCGGTTCACTTCGAGGTTCTGGCAGATGTTGCAAGATGCTTTGGGTAGTAGTTTGAGGTTGAGCTCTGCCTATCATCCTCAAACGGATGGGCAATCTGAGAGGGTGATTCAGTCCTTGGAGGACTTGCTGAGGACATGCATATTAGATCATCTCGGTAGTTGGGATGAGGTGTTGCCGTTGGTGGAGTTTACCTACAACAACTATTAGGTGAGCATAGGGATGACGCCTTATGAGTCTTTGTATGGGAGGAGGTGTAAGACTCTTTTATGTTGGTACCAGGATGGTGAATTAGTTTTGGTAGGGCCATATTTGTTGTCCACAGAGAAGGTGCAATTGGTGAGAGATAGACTACAGGCATCACAGAGTCGACATAAAGCTTATACAGACCGAAGGAGAAGATCCCTGGAGTTTGAGGCTGCGGAACATGTGTTCTTGTGGGTGATCCGAACCACTGGTGTGGGGAGGGCTATCCGCTCGAGGAAATTGTCTCCTAAGTTCTTGGGTCCATATCAGATCTTGAGAAGGATAGGGCCGATAGCTTATGAGATTGCATTGCCACCCCAGTTGGCTAATCTCCACCCAGTTTTCGATGTCTCCAAGTGCAGAAGTATGTGTTTGACCCGTCACATGTGTTGAAAGCGGAAGATGTGCAAGTCAGGGAAGATCTCAGAGTAGAGGTACAACCAGTGGCTTTGGAGGACCGCAAAGTTAAGGAACGGAAGGGAAGAGCCACCAGTCTTGTAAAGGTCATCTGGGACCGGAGGACAGGTGACTCAACTTGGGAGCTAAAGGAGGACATGAGGAAGTCATATCCACATCTTTTCTGGTAAGTCATTTTTTGAGGACGAAAAATTTTTGTTGTTGGAGAGATACTGTAAGCCCCATTTTCAGCCTTATGTGTTTGGGCTTGGCCTTTTCGTAGCCCCAAGGCCAGCCCCCTGTAGGACCCCAATACCCTGCCAAGCCTTCACATTTTTCCCTTGTCTCATTTTCAGAAAGTTGTTCCCCTCCCTCACACACCCTTGTCTCCAAAAAGGACTTTGTTAGGGCATAAGTCCTTCTCCTTACCAGCTAGCTCCAATCTGCTTTGTACTCTCGGGTAAGTTGAATCTCAACTTCATTCTTCTCTTTTTTCCAGTGTAAGGGCTCTAGTTCTATTTTCGGTTCCCCTAGTACCTTATTCTCAATTCTGTGTATGTTGGTTTTCAGCTCCGTAGCTTGCTCCAGTGCCCTATTACTTTAGTGGGTTACCATTCCTTGTGCTAGCGTCTAAAAAGGTAAGGGAAACTAGATTTTAACAGTTTAAAGTTAATTTTGTATGCTTTTGGTTTGTTCCATGTTTAGATGCTTGAATAATATGTTTAATCGGATGAAACTGGTTTGTATGCATTATTGGATGTTGGCTTGAGCTGTTTCTCTGCTGCATGTACGTTAACAGCGGCGAGAACTGTCATTCTCGCCAAGAGAGCTCGTCTCGCCTAGGCGAGAGTACCAGAAGCTCGCCCTGGTTCTACTCGAGCATCTCGCTCAGGCAGAGAGTTCTTGTTTTGAGTGACGCATTGTCTCGCTCAAGCGAGAATGGCTTGCCCATCGCTCAAGCGAGAATGGCTCGCCCAAGCGAGCACTCGAGGAAACCAGTTGTGCTCTTTGCTCGCGTCCTCGTCAAGGCGAGGAACTTTGGTTTTGGGCGAGTGGTGGTCTCGCTCAAGCGAGCTGGTCTCACCTAAGCGAGAGCTTGCAGAGGGCCACTATTGTAAGACTCGCTCAGGCGACAACGCCTAGCTTAAGCGAGACAGTTGATGTAGCTTAAGCGAAGGCGTTCAGCCCAAGCAAGAATGGGGCAGGATTGATTTGGTTTTCTTGAATTTATCCATGGCTTGGCCGTATGTCTTGAAAATGCATGGTTGTTTGATCTATATGCTCTGGGATGGGTACGTTTGGTATGAGTTATGGCATGGAATTGTTGAATAAGGGTTTGATGCAATGAGAATTGGATGTATGAGATGAAAGTGGTGGTAATGGTATATGAAACATGAAATTGGTGTGAGAGAGGCGTAATTCCATGAGTCTCGTGGGGAGATCTCATGGTGGTGTGTAGTGTATATATTAAGATAAGGATTCAAGTAAGGATTGCATCCCGAAACTCTAAAGGGTCAGTGAGTCTCATGCAGAGCAAACTGACCCAAGTTGTGAGAGTAGCGGGAGGCCCTAATCTCTGGCAAGATAATGGCCTTAGACGCTTAAAGGCTAACCTTGTGTGGTAGGGTAAAACCCATTGGCAATGGCTCTGCAGAAAAATAAAGGCCACCATAAGTGCAAGCGTCTAGTGAATCCGATCTTAGTATATGTATCCAGATAATTGAGTCATAGTGTCTTGCTTGGTTGTCCTAACATGAATTGGTGCCTACTTTGATGCATGCTTGAGAACTGTTTTAAGTATCTGTTTGCTATAATATGTTAAATTCATCTTTCACTAGCTTACCCTTTCATTTTCGTGTATGTTCTTGTTTTGTTTTCTCTTTTGCAATGATCACCTTGTTGGTGGGAGCAGATGGAGGAAATGTTCAAGGTAGACATGGTTGTGGCAACAGTGCAGTTTAGATGGCCTGTTGTGTGTGGCTCTTAGGAGTAGTTTTAAAGCTCTAATGCCTTTGTAATCCCATGTTGTATGAACAACTTCTTTTGCAAAACAGTTAACTTTTAGATTCATGTTTAGCTTATAGCATTATGGTTTGTATGCCCTAGTAATTTCCAATACCCTTCTTGGATGACTGTAATAGTGAATCTTTATGCACCTTGTTCCTCTGATTGCTCTTTTATTACTATAATCATGCGATGTTTAATTTAGTAGATTTAATCTATTTAAATGGGATGTCACAAAGCACCTTGGTACAGGTGTGTCAATCTAGTACCCGCTTTTAAAAAAGTGTCAATTGCATCACAACTTTAGAAAAAATGCTTCAATTAAGTCCCTTTCAGATGGAGTTGACTAATGCTGTTAATGATGTGCCACGTGTCAGTTTGTGGTTATTTTTTTTTTTTTAATTTTTTGAAAAAAAAAAGCCACGTGTCAGGTCCCTGTGTGTGACACGTGGCATTGTCAGTACCACGTGGCATTGCAATGCCACATGCCAGTGTCACTATCGTATGTCATTGTGTTGATTTCAATTTAGTCCCTATATATGTCTTTTTGTTTCAATTTAGTACCTACTTATGTATCTGATTCAATTTTGACCTAATTTTTTTGAATAATTAAAATATTTTTGTAATACATTTTTTATAAGATTAAAACTAATTAAGTATAAATATTTTTACAAAAATTAAGTATTTGATATTTATATTAAAATTTAGTGGAAAAAGTTATTTTATTAAGTCATTTTTAATAAAAAAAATTAGTATAACATTCATACAAATATAAATTTTGGTTTAAAATTTGTAAAAGACAATATTTTTCTAGGTTTAATTATGCCTTTGGTCCCCATTTTGGAGTCAAAATCTCAAAATGGTACCCAAATGTTTAAAAGTCTCAAAATGGTCCCCTTTTTTGTTGAAACGTCTCACGTTTGCCCTTGCCGTTAAGTCAACGTTGACGCCGTTAAAGGGAGTGCCACGTGTCAGTTCCTCGATTTTTTGAATTTTTTTTTGAATTTTTTTTTTGAATTTTTTTTTGAATTTTTTAAAAAAATTAAAAAAATTGTCACGTGTCAAGCTGTCATCGTGCCACGTGGCAGTGACAGTGACACGTGTCAGTATTACACCACGTGTCATTTTCTTAGTCTCAATTTGGTCCCTTTATTTTAATTTGTCTCAATTTAGTCCCAATTTTTGTAAAAATGGAGCAATTTTGTCCCTCTCCAAATTGAAATCAAATTTAATTTCTGTAT
>Ga0214543_1013316_pt1 | contig 10418 bp, 6 predicted proteins | sample CNSS2metaG_FD_160094 | JGI IMG/M metagenome (GOLD analysis project Ga0214543, IMG submission 160094) | Root nodule microbial communities from cowpea collected in UCLA plant growth center, Los Angeles, California, USA - CNSS2 | ecosystem: Host-associated > Plants > Roots > Nodule | place: USA...
TATATATATTGTTTTTAGTATTACAAAGACACATCTCAAAAGAAAGAAAAAAACTACGATATTATTCAACCATATACATATAAAAACTTACAATACCACCGTTCAAATATATAACATATACATCTCTCATTTGTAATTATGACCTTAAAAACATGTGCGAAATCAATTTAATATTATAATTGCATTCATCCAATTCCCTTTACATAAATATCTATATGTATAATATTTTAATATAGTTTAGGCATCATCTTTTGTTCTTTACGCTAAATATACTATATAAAACCTATATTCTTATCCTAATGTATAAAATGAAAACCACATGCGCAACTTTATACCATTATAGTAATACGTTTAATATAATCTGAAATCAATTTCAATTATACCATTTTCATTCAAAAAGCATTTGTCCCAAACTCTCACGTTTGGATACTTAAAGCATTAAAGGCACTGGACTTCATCGAAAATTATGCAATGGTTTGAAGCATTCCTATATATGGCCAAATTGGAAGCATTCATTGCACCATATAACAGCCACAAAAAAAGAGTGAAATATTGTAACATGAAAAACACATATATATATATATATATATATATATATATATATAAATATAAAAAAGACATTTGAAATCACCAAATACTTTTATTTCTTGACATATAGGATATTTGGAATCACCAAAATAAATAAATATTTTATTCAATAAGATAATTTTAGAGATTAAAAATTAATTAATTACAATATTGACTAACTTGGATACATTTTATAAATTAAAAAAATTATGAATATCTAAATAGTATATATTATAAATAAAAATATAATTAATTTATAAATTAGAGTTTAAATTGGTTTTTACATCAAGTATCAAAATTTTAACTATTAGCGATTTAAACATTAACAACAAACAAATAATATATATTCAGCAATATATTAAATGAATGAAAATGGCATACAAATACAAATTGAATACACAATAGAACAAGACTCTTTCGAAAATAAAGAAATAAATTAAATATTAAAAACTAACGTAGATGAGATTATAAACTATGAATAAATACGTAATAATAACAATATTAAACTGTTTGAGAATTCATAATTAAATAATATATTAAGATTTTAATATAATAATAATAATACTTGCCATCAGGTGCAATTAATTGCGATCACTGATTTCTCTACGTCATCATTGTTGTGGCTACGCAATTAACATTAGGAACAGACGATTTCAAAGGGTTTCAAGTTTTAGAATGTGGTGGAATGTAGTTTTTTCTGTTTCTTTCCTCCAGTTACTGCTGCCTGCATGCATTCACACTCACTGTAGTTTAATTAGCTCTTTCTAGATTTGATAAAGTTCAAACTATCCTTTCAATGACATGAATATTAAATAAGTCCAAATTCAAGGTCCTTAACATAAGCTCTGAAAAAAATATATAATATAACACCTGGAACATTTCATAGAAATCATAATCTTTTAGTACATATTACTTTTAGGTGCAGTTATTTGTTAGACAATAGTATCCATGCAAAAGCTGAGAGGATTTGGAATCGATTCCCATATTTGTGTGGAATGGATATATGGATTATGGATTGTATTAAACTCCTGACCCCATGGATAATTTACACTTTTCCTAGGAAGAAACCATGAATGGAGGAAGTAAAAGCCCGTGTTTTATTTGATTATACTCCAGTTACTTATTTGAATTCAATATGATTCTGCAAACATTTTGCAATCTTTATACACAAAAATAATGAAAATAATAATAAGGAAATCACCATAAAGTGGGGATTAAACAGCTTAACTTAAACAATTGTCAGTAAAAAAAAATATCAGATAATCAATTAATTCAATATCATTTTAAATTACTTTTAAAAGTAATTATAAAATTAAAGACAATACAATTCACAATTAGTGAACGAGAAACAAGGTTTATAATTTTAACACATTCTTTAAATTCTTACAAATTCCACATAAATGATAGAGTATCATTGTTATAAAAACACCTGAATAAATGTCCTTTGCATATTAACTTCCGTAGCGAAAATATGGCACTGACATAGTAAAAAGCATACAAGATTTATAAATTGTGTTTACAATATTTTTTACAATTACTACTAAAATGGTATTAGTGTAGCCTAATAATCCTAGTCATTTGATGAATTGTATCATAATCAGGATTTTGATGTTTAAACAAGTCCTCTTTGCTCTTCGAAACCCTATTCCACAAGGACAAATTATCTTATTCTTTTGATGTTTAAACAAGTCGTCTTCGCTCTTCGAAACCCTTTTCCACAAGGACAAATTATCTGATTTGATTCTTTGACAAAAACAGCAGAAACATATAACCTTAAAAACAGAACTTCACAAATTAGAGGTTCAAGAACAAAATAAGAGCTTTTCAAATAATTTCAAAACAGCTACACTTACACTAAGACATTACTTGAAAGGTAATTACGAAACGCAATCAACTTGCCTCTTATTGACATGATTCTTGTGTAGTGTAACCATCATCCCTTAGCACGCTTCTCCTTCCTCTTGGTCTCCAAGAGTGAAGCAAGAACGGCACATTTCTTCTGGATTTGTTTATATTCCTCCTCCAAGTCCACAACCTATATTACATCAGCAACACTAACAATTAAAACACAACGACTAATTAGAACACAATAATCAAACTTTGTAATCTGACTACTATTACCATCTTTTTCAGTTGTGTCTCCTTTAGCCTGTACTCCTCACACCTGCAGAAAAGGGTTTTAGTGAAATTCTATTCGACAATAAAACGAGTAAACAAAAAGCACAGGCATACCAAGGTATACATACAGATACACACCAAAGTGATTGCCATGTTAACCTTGCATTTGCAAAATTTTTTAAAAAGTACACATGTCATGTCATGTCATAGGTATTAATAATTAATTATTTGGAGAGTTCATATTATACTAACTTTAAAATATCGTGATAAAGTAGAAAATAATGAATTAGTGGGAAATTTCCGGTATAAGATTGTAGGATATAAATATATGATAAGAACCATGGAAGAACCAAACTACAAAAGCTAACTATTGTTGTGGGACAGTACAAGGCATTATACACCCAATACTAGAATCTCAGTCTTCCAGTCTAGGACTCCAAGTTCCATACATCCATTTAAATCCTAACATCATACCACATCCAGCGGGCTAGTTGTGACCTAGACGTTATAAACTGCAACACTGACGTCACCACCAGCGCTGCTTGTTTGCAACTGAGACATGGTGGAAAGCTGTAAACAATTGGAAAAAACCTTGAGTGATCCACACCACAAGCTAGCTATTGTAGTTGGAGAGCCCAAGATTTTACACACCAACAACCAGAATCCCATACTTTCAATGTCGGACCAAGTCCCATACCCTACAAATGGATCCTAACATTATCTAACCCAACAAAGTATTTTATCAGAATCGTGTTACTGCCGGAATACGAAATTAGGAAATGTAAACCATTGCCAACGGATCCTCCTAACCCACAAACATACAAAATGATAGAAGAGAATAATACATGTAGGGTGGGTAAGACTACATCCCAGAACGGAAAATAGAGATATAATAGAGCCAAGCAACTCAAAATTACACATCCCTGTCACAGTAGGTGAAGTAAAACAGAAGTAAAAATGCGTTTGGTTGATGTACAACAAACGGATAAGAGAAAATGGTTGATCAAGCAGTACATAGAAAGAACAAGTATAGCCATTCAAAAAGTATAACCAAGGATGAAAACGACAATTTTTTTATTGTCTTCACCCTTGAAGACAAATTACAAAAAAAAAAATTACCTCTCAAAAAGTTTTATGTTTTCTGCACAGATTTCATCAACAGATACAGACTGTAGAGTTTCCACCACTGTACCCTGTTAGAAAAAATACATGTTCGTGAACAACAAAATCTTGCATACTTCCAAAAAAATAAAATAGAAAAAAATTTGTTCCAAGGGTGCATATGAACAAATGGTAGTTTTTGACACAAATCCTTAATTTTCAATCAATTATTTTATAAACTATTGTCTTAATTTGATACTAAATAAATCTTTTCAAAATAAGATTTCTATAAAATCTTTATCATGATCAGAGCATAGGTAATATGTTATTTATTGGTTCCTGATTTTCTACCACATTGTGGCAGAATGGTTTCCTCTATGGAACTGACACTGTCCATAAATTAGTGACTGTATTATAAAACAAAAACAATAACTAGAGAAATAAAAGATATTCTTCTCCATTCCAATATGGTATCAAAGCTTTGACTCTAAACCTTGCTTTTTCCCGTTGTGAAAATGGAAAAGGTCAGTATCGATTCATATCCTTCAACAACTGTAAACCAATCAAGACCCAGAAGAATTCTAATAGAGAAAAAATACATTCCAAACCACCACCGAAGATACCAAATTGTCAACATCTACAAATGAGCCAACTTATTTCACAACGGAACATTGCCGATTCTTGCAAGTTACACTATTATCTCATGGTATAAGCTAAGTGAGTCGAGTCATAGATGAAAAGTTTGATTCATAGCGGGACAATTGTTGAGGGAAATATTGTTGCAGGATGCAACAACTGTCCCATGGAGAGGGCCAAGCGAGCCGACTTACAATTGAATTGTGCTACTTTGACTGTTTACACTCTTTAGTAGAAAGAGTTGTATTTTAATTATCAACTATAACTTTTAGTCTGGTGGTAAGGATTCGACCCAACAAAAAGGTGTGTTTATTCGTTTCACTCCTATACAAAAGGGATACAAGTGCTTTGATTTGATTTCAAAGTTGGATGCTACCATTTTTATTTCAAAAACCCGTTAGAGTCATCATAAAAGTTGGATTTTGCACTGCCTCCACAACTTTTTTAACCTACAGATCACTTTTATATCAGAAATTGATCATATTTAAACGAAAACAAGTGCTATCCAAGTCCCCACTGTGAAGATGCAATGGTACTTGATACATAACCTTTTGGTACCATTTACTCAAGCGAAAAAAAAATATATGTACAAAAATATGAATCCAATGATCAGAACTTGCATCACATAGAGTTCGAGGAACCAGAGAAGTCAACAATTTCTAGAACAATACAACCTGCTCATTCAAATAATAAATTTGTTCGTGAATCTCATAAGGATGATGATTCCATCCTTCTCATTAATATTAGAAAAGACATAAGGACATCTTGCTTTTCCTTCATAACTGTCGGGTAGAAAATTCCCAGTAACATTCAATATGCTTTTAGAGTTCAAAAGCGGAAAAATACTTACATTAAAAGACATAGAAACTCTTGCAAAAAATCAAATTTGGGATTGGACTTTGTAGAATTGGTAAAGGGGAAAAAATGGTAGGGCACAGAGGGTGTTCATAATCAAGTACAACTCAGAAAGAAAACTTGGATGTTAAAGGTTATACCCAATCTTAAGTATCGATTATTCAAAGATGTTTGTCCTTATAGCAAAGTTCAAAATTTTAGTGTACTAATTTCTTTAGTTACCAATATTGAAAGACACCAACTAGAAGTTATGAATGCATTTCTCAGCACATACACAGAAGAGGAAGTTTAAAAGGAGAATATGTTGGAGTATGAAATGAATATCTTTGATTCTCATCCTTTTTTTTTTTGTTAATGTTGGATGTAACTCCGCCCAAAGTTGAAGTGTCGTCAAGTCAGTAGATACAACCTTGTACAAGCAGATTGTTGGATCATTATGTTTTTTGTTTAGCAGCAAGCCTGACATACTAAGTAGTTGGGTTGATTAGTATATTTATGGATCATTCAAGGATTTCACAAATGCTTACAGCTAAGATATGTGAAAGGAACTTCTGGGCTATTGGTTGCTGCTCTCAAACCATGGCAGAAATGTTTCTGATGAATTATGACATCTTTGGCTGACTCAGATTATCGTGGTGATAAAAGTAACACAAGGAGTTGTATTTCATGTTATTCTAAGGAGTCAGTGTTGGCACTGTCCTCATGTGAGGTTGGATACATTTCAGCCTCAATGGAAGCTTTTCCTTGTGGCTTTAAAAACTTGATGTCAGAAATGAAGATTAAAGAGAAGAGCCTGTGAAAATGCTAATAGACAGTAACCGTTATAAGCTTGGTTAAACACCTTTTTTCTCATGGAAGGAGCAATCATATTCAAACAAGATTTCACTTCCTCAGAGATCATGTCAGTAATGGAAGTTTGAGTTCAAATATTGCAAAACTAATGATTGGGTGACTGATATTTTAACAAAGCCTCTTAAGCTTGACTGATCCAAGGTTATTAGAGACATTATAGGTGTGATTTCTATTGCTAATCAGAATTGAGCGGAAGTGTTGTGGATATTTCATTAGTTAGTGATTTTATGTTTGCTAGTTACTGAGTTGTTAACAAACTACTTCTAACTGTGCACTAAAAATACTGATGCTCTATATATGTGACAAACAAGTAAAGTCAGAAATAAAAATTTCTATTTAGTACCATATCTCTTATCTTATTCTTTCTTCTTTTCTTCTCTGATCATGTGAGTAATCTCACTCATTTTATGTCTATGTTCTAATAAAAACAAATAACAAGTATATAGAGCTATCAAAGTGAATCAGAACCCGTGGGCCAATCTGGCCCATCACGGGTTTAGGCCAGATTGGGTTGGAATTCTTTAACAAATTTCAGTATAGGTCAATTTTTGACCCGACCCACCAAGAACCCGGTTCACCCAGGTTAAACCCATGGTGAACTAGGTTGGTGAGCCAACTCACCCACAGATAAAGGACCACACAATTTTTTTGGTTGGGTTGTTGTTTTTAGCCAACATATTGGGTTTACAAATGCAAACCTAATATTTTTATGATTTTTGTTTAAATTTGGGGTTGAACATTATTTTGGATTGTACTGGAATTGTATTCAGTTTATTAAGATTTTAATCACAACTATAATTTAGTTTTTTTGGAATTGAAATAAAAAAATTGTATTTTTTTTTTAATTAAGTGAGCTAATGAGTCAACCCGTTTAACCCACCCACCCGTGATAGACCGGGCCGAGTTCGAATTTTTTTGGCTCGTTAATAAGTGAGCCGGATTGGGTTGACTCACTAAGAAAACAACCCGTGGTGGGCCGGGCCAAACTGGACCGAGTAACCCATTTTGACAGCTATCAATCCAAAGACAGTAACAAGTATGATTTCAGGCTGTATACGTCAGATAAATACAATCTTCTGCAGATAATGTCAACAACTTACAAGTTGCTCGTGACTTAAATCTTGCACGCCAGTCACATCAAGATCAACAATTGTTTGATTTAAACTCAGGGTGTTTCGATGCTCAGGTACAACACCAGTAAACTGTTGGTCAGAGGGCAATTCATTCTGTGGATTAGTTGAATGTTCAGCTGATTTTCGTATCTGGGCTTCTTTTACAACATTTTGTGATCTGAAATCTAGGGGCTGATATCCAATCAAGTGACAGTGGCCTTTCCTGTTTACTCCAGAAAAAAAAATCAATAAATCAAATAGTCAACCCCATAATGTTGATATTTTGGAAAAAGATCACAAACCTCTAACTAGCTCTTCATTTGAAATAAAAATTACTAGTAATTGCATAAAAATAACACAGCAGAGGATAATGGTTCTGGCATCTAGTTACTATGATTGTCATTCTAGTAAGTTTTTTGAGTGTGTTTGTGCTTGAAACTTGCGGTCAATAAGTATAAAGAAGGAACTACAACTGAAAATATAATATACTTTCATGGCCAACTTACACCATCACGTTTTCTAAATACATGGGGGCCTGTTGTGAAGCAAAAGTAGCTAACCACAATTACAATGTCTACAGCTTCTGGCAACAGTTATTTACTTCCAAGGAAATTACAACTTGAACAAATAGTAAAACCTAAAGGAACATTAACAGAAAATCAAAACTAAAGCATCAACTGCAATCATTTTGTTCAAAGAAAGCAATATTAGCTCGCTAGAAGCAATCATTAAATATACTACATATTAAAGAAGCAAAACCCATATATAGAAGTAAACTGTTCACAATAAACTATGCAAAAGAGAGACAAACCAGTAATCCATTGTCATTTGTTTCATCTTGTTTTCCAACCGAATGAACAGAACTGATCTCTCAAAATCCTGCTTGTCATGCGCTGGTTCTATAAAATTGGCTTCAAGAACTCCTAAATATGTGCCAGTAAATTAAAAAACCTGGGAATTTTGGAGTAAGCACATGCAGAGATAACTTGACATGGAGAAGAAAAAAGACATACCAACAACACAGCTCCCTTTTGATGAACCATCGGCAACAACTTTCCAGAAGGGCTGCACCGCAAAAAAGTTAAGCAAGTCAGGATCAGAATAGAGACCAAATAATATGTTCGCAAAGAAACTTCTGTACTGCTACCAATAAAGCAATGTAAAGCTCCCTAAACATCCATGTTTCAATTGACATTCAACATGTCAAATTAAGTTTTTTAGAGTAGTGTAGAGGAGAACAAAAAGACGAATACACCAAGTTTGCGAAATGATTTCATGTTTTACATGATGATACAATATATAAAACACTAGCCTTCCATCTTTTTATTAATACTCGATTATATTGCATAGTCCTAACTAAAAAGAAATACAGAAACAAATCATAGGAAATAAAAGAAATATGGAAACTAATCCTAGCACAACATAAAATACTCTAAACTGTTATAAAATATAAGGGATATAATTACATTTATCTCCATTGAGGTTGGTGCTAAATACCTTTTATACCCTTCTTAATGAAAAGTTAAACCCACCTTCCTTGCACATTCATTGCTTTGTTAAGTGTACTCGTGTTGTCAGCACATAAACATAGGAAACATAGATGTAGTTATTTCAAAACAACAAATGTCTATAGAATAAGAGGTTGGAAAAAAATTTCAGAAAAAAAAGGCGGAAGTGTAATTAGCAGAACTAAGAGAAGGTACTGAAAAAAACAAAACAGATATTGGGCAGAAAAGGTGAAGCAGCAAAGTTTTGAAGGAGAGGACTCACTGGGTGGATAGCCAACTTGGAAATTTTTTATTAAGTGCCACACGTGTGACATGGGGAGAATTCTGATCTATGGAGGTCATTGCAGCAAACTGGTTTAGTTTTATGTGAAAGAAAGCCAAAATTATCAGGGGAAACGTTCACTGTGGCCCTGTTGCAACATTAAGACAAAAGAATAGAAAATGTGTATGAAGGACTTGCTTTGCTACAAATAGGACGCAGTGGAGGATTTTGTTCAGGAGTTTGAAGAATTAATTGCTAGGACAGCCAATGTCATTGAGAAGAAGCTGTTGTGTTTTGTTAGAATAATTTATCTTGATTAAATAACTTGACTTGTTTAGATAGGTTAAGTAGTCTGTCCTAAAAAGTTGTCTTGGTTATTAGCAAAAATTATCTTGACATAGCCTCTTCCTCGTAAACTCTTGGTATTCTTTATGTAATTTTCTTCCATAAATAACATGGGTCGGATAAGAGATAATCAACCTCATAAGCCCTTTTTATCATCTTTTCAGTCTTAAGTGGTTTCTTTCTGAGGCTTGAAATCTAATACTAAAAACAGGGCCACAACACATTATCCCAAAGATGCAACTCAGGGCATTAGGTTATGGAAGCGGAGCTACAGATGCAACTAGTGGGAAGAGCACACGAACTCAGAATCACGAGCACCAAATAGAGTTAATTCTGGTGGAGGGTCAGTCTTCAAAACTTACATGCCTTTAAACAGTCAATCATGGGAGAAAGAAACTTAGTAATAAATAAATAATGGGGCGTAAACCAGCATTAATAAATCTGTGACAGCACCAGAAACTGGCCACTAATGTGGAACAGCAACACAATAGCAGAAATGGGGTTAAACCTTGTGCCATATCAGGAGTGCCTCTAAAAAAGAGAGGAAGGTTGAAGCTTTTAGTGTGATCTACCATTTAGATCTACTAATAAATGCCAAGAAAAAAATTAAGGGTATCAATTTGAATACTATTCAACACTTTTCACATATTCAACCACTAAATAATCAAAGTTTATTCAGGAAAAAAAAAGCTAAAATAGAAAATCAGATTCCATGCGCATAAAATTTCAATATTGAATGAGAATATAAAGAAAACGAAGATACTTTAAAACACTGCTGAAATAAACATTAAGTCAGATAAGGCATTTCAATCATTCATAACAAACCTTGATTAGGCGATTTTTGTGGTAGACATTAAATCCAGTAACCTTGATAGAAGGTGCCTCCTTTATAAATCCAATGGTTGTCTTTGTCTCTGCTGCGGCCTAAGACAATCCAAACTCATTAATTTGAAAATCTAAAAAACTAAAATATCTTAGTCAAATGCTCATGAGTAGTGATAAAGATAACTGAAATGGTACTAGTTGGAAAACACTGATAATATCCCTTTTTCTGATACTCAT
>Ga0214543_1013320_pt1 | contig 10416 bp, 4 predicted proteins | sample CNSS2metaG_FD_160094 | JGI IMG/M metagenome (GOLD analysis project Ga0214543, IMG submission 160094) | Root nodule microbial communities from cowpea collected in UCLA plant growth center, Los Angeles, California, USA - CNSS2 | ecosystem: Host-associated > Plants > Roots > Nodule | place: USA...
TTCGTAATTTTTATTTGGTGTAATTAAGTTTTCTAATTATATCTTTTCCTTTAGATGTATGTTAACATTGTGAGTACATGTTATGTGTTACCTAGTAGAATTTTCAATTTTATTTTTATTATTTTTTTCAGTTTTTTATTTTATTTGTCACTTGATGCAACATGGCACTGATAGTGTCATGTGTTTTTACAATGTCACATGTTAGTGTTAGTTAGTGTTTGTATTTAATCTAGTCTCTATACTTTAAATTTTGACTCAATTTATTTCCAACTTTTTTTAAATAATGAACAATGTTGTGTCTCTCTAAAATAAGACTAAATTAGTAATTAAGCTTAATTACAACTTATATATAGATGTTATTTTTTTAAAATTTATACATCAAATCAGTTCTCCTGAATATTAAAATTAATGATATTTTATACATTTTTAATTTCACTCAAAAAAAACCTATTTTAAACTTATTATGTATTAAGTTAAAACATGTAAATATATCTCTCATTAAATTTATAAATAAGTTAATAAAGGAAAATTATTATTTTTTATATTATTTCAAAAATTAAAATTTAAAAATTACAAGTGTCATTTTATATTTACATTTTTAACATTTTAAGAAAATTATTAGTTTAAAATAGAGATTTTTTTATTTGAATTAAAAATGTATAAAATAATTTTTCAAACTTTTTATTGCACCAAATAGAAAGTACAAGTGTTTTCAATTTTTCAAACAAATTATAGGACAAAAATGTAATTAAGCTTACTAAAAAAGGATGTATATTATTTAATAAATAAACTAGTTTTCATTATTTATGTAACATCTCATTTAATAAATAAACTTAATTAAAGGAAATATCACATACTATATAATATAAAGAGCCACACAGTGTAGTATATCTGTGTCAACCATTACAGTCATCCAAAATATACTCAAAGAGGAACTAAGGCATACCATGATGCCATGAACAGAACAAGAATAAAAGTTTGACAGTTATCAAAAACACTTGCTCATAGAGCAAGATAGTAATAGGCCATAGTGCCTACAGGGAGTACTCGAAGGAGTGAGATCCGACCCAAGCCTGGCTACATTGCAGAGTTTCCATCACCCTGGTGACCACTAAGGGTTTCCACATCTGCTTACATCAATAAATTGATGATCATTGCAAAAGGAAAAACCACACCCAAAACACACAAGCAAACAGAAAGGGTAAGCTAAAGTAAAAAAGTTTTTATCATACAATTAATCATGCAATTTAAAAGTCAGGAATGTAACATCCCTAAGGAATATTACTTAAAATAAATAATAAAAGAAATAAATTGTATCAAAAGTCGCTTTCATAATACTCCCAACGCGAGAAAATTTAAACTTATGAAAAACACGCGCCAAAACTTATAACATAAATAATTAAGTGTTACAAGTTCCCAATATTCGTGTTCATAAATGAAAACATAATAAAATACACGTGAGAAAAATCCTAGCTTTAATCCCAAGCTATCCCTCACTCCGTCGCCTGGACATCCTCAGCACCACTTGTATTAACATCTGCTCCCGTGTAACGAATCACACAATTATCGCCATACACAAACAGAAAAGGTGAGCTAAGAAAAATAAAATAACAGATATACAATACGAAAGATAAACCATACAACCATCTTATTCATTCTACATAGTTCTTGGCCAAGACCTTAACCCCAAGGCTTTACAGCCTTCAAATCACACAACTGGTTAGCCTTGGACTCGGGAATATGATGCTCACACGAACTTGCCCGCTCGTGGTCCTGCCTCTACGAACCTCCCCGCTCGTAGTCTTGTTCTATGAACCTCCCCGCTCGTAGTCCTGTTCTACGAACCTCCCCGCTCGTAGTCCTGTTCTACGAACCTCCCCGCTCGTAGTCCTGCTTTACGGACCTGACCGCCCGTAGTCCAACACATGTGATCCACCAGCCCCGTACCTCCCCGCACGTGGCATCTCTCAAACGTGAGCACGGAACATACGAACCTACCTCGCTCGTATCCCCACATGAAAGTATCTGGATGTGAACCTCCCCGCTCATATCCTCACATGTTAACCACCATCCATGAACATACCCGCTCATGGCACAGCATCACTCGATCCAAGCATAACATCATTGTCAATTAAAAGCAACACACACAAGTCATATCCTGCAGCACAATCGCTTGGCGCAATACCCAGCATCGCTAGGCGATAAAGGTCCAGACCGCCTGGCGGTACCTTCCCCCCGCCAGGCGCCAGCGTCTCCAGACTCACTGTTTCACAGGGTCACCTAGCGAAGCGTACCTTGCCGTCAGGCACCACGCGGTGTAGGGACCTTTCCTGCAGTTCCTACCGCCTGACGCACTTACTCGAGCCACCAGGCGCCATGACAATAGCGAAAACCTGATGTTATATGCACTCCATACTATCCAGCTTAGACTCCAAAGTGTTCTAGATCATTATAGCACCTTCACTTAATGGACCTCAAGCCTAATCATCACATCACCCAAATCTATTCCTTACCACACATACTCATATTTCTACCCTATCAAACTAGATGAATTACCCACCATCAAGAAGAACAATATAACTTATTAAGTTATAGCAGAACCCACTCTCGTATTATCCCCGTATCAGTTTCCAGTGAATGACAATATCACACAGTCCAGATACCTCTAAATATGTGACTGTTATTTTTTTATTGCAACTTTACCATAATCTCACTTCAAATCCTTTCCAATTGAGTCTACGTCTAAGCTTCCACTTAACAAGACCCTTACTTAGCCAACATTGCATCTACATTATACTTCATCGAAAATACTCCAACCTAACACATCTCTCCCTACAACTATCCCTCACAGCGATAAGCTATTTATGTACGTCCATCATCCATCCATCATCCACACTTCATCTAAAATCATACTTTAACACACATGTACCCCTGTCTTCCCCCCTTAAATCAACAATTGCACCGTTCCCTTTTAATTTACCAAAACTCTCTTTCTCCCTTCCACGAAACCAACTGCAACACAGCCCCCAATTGGGTCACGCCATCGCCTAGCGGCTAGCAAGGAGCCGCCAGGCGGCACACCAGAACCTGGCCAAACTGCCCTCATTCCTGCATTCTCCATGAATCCAATTCTACCCTTCTTCTTTCCAGTCGCTCATCACACTGTCATACTACAGAATTAACATAATTTCGTGATACCAACCCACACCAGAACATGATATCAATTTAGGTAAAACATCACTAACGTCAAATTTCAAGAATTTGAAGCCCTACCATCACGTAATTGAACCTTTATAGGTTAAAATCCCACCTCGAAATATAACCATGTCAAGTGAAGCAATCACACATATATAACATTCCCATATAATAATTTTCCTATTGGAACCCCCAACACACGAAGAAATTCAAGAAAACACGTAAAACAGCAACAGCCATTAGAACCGCCTGGCGAAATACCACCCACCGCCAAGCAACTCAAACAAAAACACCCAGAACTGGGCCAACACTAATGTGCCGCTTGGCGGCACATGCATGCCCGCCAGGCGATTTCTGGGCAGAATCTAGAATTTCACAGAAACAATGCAACAGACGAAAGGCTCATGCAATCATGATCATACCAGGCACAGTAATAACGATTTCGATCAAAAACACGTAAGAACAACTTCCCTTACCTGGATTCCTTGCTAAACTCCAATTGGTATGTGTATCCCTTCACAAAAACTTCCTCTCCTTTGCTTTCCACTCCAACCTACGTGATTTCACTCTCACCACTCCTCTCAATCAGCCCCAATACTTTGGAAAACCCTTGCCTATGATGAGCACGAATTCACAGTACTCTTTTTCTCCTCTTATGACCTTCTCTCTCACTTACTACCCTAATTATGTGCACTTAACACCCAAAACGAAAAGTGCTATTTAAGTTTCCTGTTTCATGGTTAATCATGGTCCCAATTCAATGTTTCCAGCCCCTTAAACTGCCCCTCTTGGCAGATAGGGTTTTCATGCCTCTTCAATCCCATGCAAAAATAAAATTAGGCCAAAAAGAGAGTTTAATTTGGTTCTTAGCAAGACTTGAACCCACCACCAATCAAACACCAAGTTAAGAGCATAACCAATTCAACCAAATCATCTTTTGTGATAACTCCTACATCTTTAGAAATTTATCATCACGTCAAGCCTTCAATATATAACTAAACAAAAATGCATAATTTAAATAACATTCAAGTGGCACACATAGGACTCGAACCCAAGTCCTCACACACAATAAAGTACCCTCAACCAATTGAGCTAGTACTTTTCCACATCATAGTTCCACACATTAATTACTTTAAATGTTTCTATTACCCGCCATAATTAAATAATTATTTAAATAACTATTTAATTTTTCTCGGGTCTTACAAGGAACACATCAATCAACCAAACATGTGATAGCAAACAACAAGACTCTAAGACTCAATTATCTGGATACATATAATCGGTCGGATTCACTGGATGCTTGCACTTGTGGTGGCCTCTACTGCTATGCAAAGCCATTGCCAATGGGTTTCACCCTACCACGCACAAGGTTAGCCTTCAAACATCTAAGACCATTATCCTGCCAAAGACTAAGGCCTCTTACTACTCTCACCATTTGAGTTAGTTCGCTCTACGTGAGACTAACTGACTCTTTAGAGTTTTAGGATGCAATCCTTACTTGAATCCTTACCTAATTATATACAGTGAGGCACCACCACGAAACCTTACTAAGAGGTTCATGGAATTATGTCCATTACATACGTCCATCATTCTTGCATCAGCAAGACACTCAATACCAAACAACATATCAAGATGTTCCATGCAACCACAGTAGCACACAAGCCATATAAACACGAAGCAAAGCTAAAAATAGGTAGATATACAAAAAATACGACAAACCCTAACTTCCCTTACTTGGATAAATGATAGCTAACAACACAAGCACCCTACAAGGGAGCACCACAGCTCCAGGAACAGTTTAGCGAGCTGAAAATAGTAACACCAGAACAAAAACTAGGTTACCCCGAGGAACCCTAGCTAGAACCACGAAAATCAGGCTAGAGAAGAGAAAGTGTGAGTCGAGGACCAACTTACGTGGGATGGAAATGGATTTTTTCTAGCTTGACGATGAATGAGATCCAAACCCTAGTAGAGCTCTGTTGGGGGAAAAGAGAAATGAGAAAAGGGGTTGTTTTTGCAAAGTGGACAGAAAGAAAAACTAAGAGACTAAAAGAGAGTCTTTGGGGCACCCTATAGGCTGGCCCTTAGACCCAACAAATGAGGCTAGGTCCTTAAACTTTTAGGGCAGAAAATAAGTTGGCCTTAAAATTTAAGGCATAAAGTTGTATAATTAAAAGACAACACCAAAATACCGTATCTCATTGTATAATTAGAGATTAAAGATGACAAACGAACTTGACCTTGCATATATTGTCTAAATTCATCTTAGAGTTCTGTCACGATTTTATCTTTAAAATTCACCTCGAATGGTTACAGGAGGAAGCAAATATTTAAACTTTCCTTAGCCTCGACTCCTAAGTGATGTGAGACTATTGAGTGTAACAAAACATAAGCTCTAAATCGGGGTCTAACGGGAACGAAGGTTCATCCCTTAATGGAGCGCTAAGGGAAATCATTTTCATTCCCCACAGACAATTCCTCCCTTAATGGAAGGCTAAGGGAAATCATTTTTATTCTCCATAGACGAGACCAATGTTCCGATCTAAAGTCCGCTAAGATAACAACGTCAGGGTCAATCACTATAATTTGAGGTATTATCCATTTTGAAGTCTGGAGTTATGTCACGGTTTTGTTCTTAAAATGTACCTCAAATGATTGAAGAAAGAATGAGTATTTAAACTTCCCTTGGCTTCGACTCCAAAAAAATGTGAGACTATTGGTTGTACTGAAACAGGTATAGACATGGATAATACCCAATTTTTTAAATTTGGTATGACCGAGAGTGGTATGTATATATTCACCTTGTCCTCATTTAAATTATTAAAATACTCAATTTCTCTTTGTATTATTCTTTAGTTTCATATATTTCTTTTTGTTTCTTTTTGCTGCGCATTTTTTCGTCATCTCTCTTAATAGTTTGGCATATTTTATATCCATAAAGTTCACTCAGATTCCTAAGATACTTTCTCTCTTATCACAATAATGATTACAAAATTTTTCCTTTCCATGATTTGGTTCAATGATGTATCAAATTGTTTTTAAGATATATATTTAATATTTTTATTTATTGCTTATTTTCATTGTGTAAAATATTGTTTCAATAAATTTTGATATAAATATTTTAATTTTTGATTTCATTCACATGCTTTTAATTTTACTATAGTATAATAATTTAATGTTATAACTCTTGTTTATCAACAATCTCATGTATTAATGTTCAAAATATGCAATATTTATATCTAAATTCCAATTAATATTAGTTTATTTTTTTTTTCTCAATACATTTTGGTTGAAATGATTATTTATAATTTTTATTGTCATTAGACACTTAATTATACCAACACTATTAAAGGCACCTGCCAAAATTTAAGTTTACCTAACATATACTTCTCTTCATTGAAACATATGTTCATTGTCACCACCAAAACACTCACTATTGCATCATAACACAGAGAAAAAGAAAACGAGAAAGAGACCATGAACCATCAATTTTCTCTGAACCTCCTCATCTAAGAATTCCTCTCCTTTTCTTCGATCCTTTCTCCTTCCATGCATGATTTTCATCATCCACTATCATTTCTTCTACAAAAAAATATGCACAATGTGATGGTTTGAAGAAGAGAGGATGGTGAGTCACGAGTGAAGATAGAGAAGGTGTTGAACTGGGTTTCGCCATTTCGGTTTTCTTCTTGCATCTCCTATTGAGGTTTCTTCCTGCACCTCCAACTTTTCTTTTGCACCCCAATTTTTCCAAAATCTCTTAAATGAATCTTGACTTTTTTCAGGGTGGTAAAAAATAATTTTTTCCTCTCCTTATATTTACCCGTCCACTAGCACTTACCCCATCAAACTTTCCTCACAATTTAGAGAAGAAAACTTGTTTAGGAAAGTACAAAATTTCGAAGTCTGGTTTAGGTAAGTACCGAATTTTAAAATTCAGTTAAGGAAATTATTGGATTTCGAAATCTGATTAAAAAAATTATCAAATTCTGAAATCTAGTTTAAATAGCTATCGATTTATATATATATATATATATATTAATAAAAAATATATTATAATAAAAAATATATAATAAAAAATTAAAAATATATATATATATATATATATATATATATATATATATATATATATATATATAATGTATTAAGAAAAAAATAAATAAATAAAATTTTAAAGTAAATAAATTTAAAAAAAATAACATAAAAAAATTTAAAAAAAAACAAAGAAAAAGCATTAAAATATATATGCATACATTTTTTTTATTTTGTTTTTAAGTTTTTTTGTATGGTTTTTTAAAATTTTTGAATGTTGGTGTTTTTTCTCCTTAATATATTTACAAAAACTAAATTAAGAAAATTAAACAAAAGAATAAAATATATATTAATTTAATTTTTAATTTTTCTTTAGATATTTCTTTAATATTTTTTGTACTAACCTTTTTATAATTTTATTTATTTATACTTTTATACATTATATGAAAAAATTAAAGAAAGTGTGATAATGCTACGTGTCACACCAAAGACCTAATATATGAAAACTCATATCTGATTTTGTAATAATGCTAATTGTTATCCAAATTCAAAATTAGGGGTCGCAATGTAGGCTGATTCGGCTCGTTTAGGCTCGCCCTGCACTTGGCTCGCAAAATGCAGGCCGGGCTAGTTCGTCCCACGTTGAAAATGCGGGCTGAAAATTCTGGCCCACCCCATATAAGTTTTTGCCCATTTGTTTTTTTTTTTTTTAAATCTTATGATAAAAAACTTTTAATAACTAACAAATTGGGAAACTTTAACAAGTTCACAAAATTAAGCAAAAACTTTGGAGAGTTGAATAATAAATTGATAATTCAACATTATCATGATATTCATATTCGTACTTTGACATACACGATGTATTTTCAAATTTTAACACATTCAAAAATACATAAAAATTATATTTTCCACTTATATAAGACTTAGTAACATTCATGTAGAAGTTCAGAAAGAAAATAACCCATATACACAAGGTTTTTTTTTTTATGCAGATCGCAGGCCAACCCCCACAGGCCATGGGCCAGCCTGCGTGGACTACAGGTTATGCATGCTAGACTTTTGTGGGCTAGCGGACTCAATATCTTGGCACTCCCCGCGTTTTTTATCGGGTCCATGGGCCAGCCTACTAGGCTAAACCCACATTGTCACCCCAATTCAAAATTGCTAATTCACTAAAAAGAATCCAATTAAGCAAAAACTTTGGAGAGTTGAATAATAAATTGATAATTCAACATTATCATGATATTCATATTCGTACTTTGACATACACGATGTATTTTTCAAATTTTAACACATTCAAAAATACATAAAAATTATCTTTTCCACTTATACAAGACTTAGGAACATTCATGTAGAAGTTCAGAAAGAAAATAACCTGTATACACAATGTTTTTTTTTTTATGCAGGTCGCAGGCCAACCCCCACAGGCTGTGGGCCAGCCTGCGTGGACTACAGGTTATGCATGCTAGACTTTTGTGGGCTAGCAGACTCAATATCTCGACACACCCCGCGTTTTTTATCGGGTTCATGGGCCAACCCACTAGGCTAAACCCACATTGTCACCCTAATTCAAAATTGGTAATTCACTAAAAGAATCCAATGAAATAGCATTGGCCAAAAGTAGGTTTAACTACATTTTAACTTCATCATAAATTTGAATGGAGTATTTGTCGTTTAATTTTTCCATTAAAAGTGTGATGTGTTCTCTCATTTTACTATTGCTTATTTGTCTTTGAATGTTAAAAATGTGAAGTTGTGTTATTAATATAAAATAATAATGTTAAAAATGTGAAGTTGCGTTATTAATATAAAATAATAATGCGATTAATGGAAGAGGATAAGTAACTTTTCTTATTTTTATTAAATATATATTGGATAAAATAACACTACCATCAATTTTTGTAAGAGAGGGAGTCCCTTCCCTTTATAAAGGTACATAATTTTGAGAGTACGTCAACCTCATTATTCTTTTATTATACACTTAGTCAAAAATTTTATATTTAATTAAATTAAAATATATATACTACAAAAATAAAGTAATATAGGAAGGGATCATTTACTTTATACGAGGAATAAATAATTAAAATTTTTATTGATTTTTTCTTTAAATAAATAACAATATTAAACTTTTTTTAACGTAAAAGATTTAATTATCATAAATTAACAATAAGTAGAATTGATTCTCATAAACTAGCATTAAGTAGAATTGATTCTCATAATATTAGCATTAAGTAGAATAATTAAAAGAGCAGAATGGGAAAGTGAAAAGTAAAATTTGGATGAATAGGCTATGTGGTGTTTAAATAGGGTGGAAAAGCGGTGGTAAGAAATCCATGATTGTTCTTTGTTTTGAGAAGTAGAGAAGAAAAAAAGAGAGAAGACAATAGCAGAATGGGTTTGAAGATGATGGATGTAAAGATTAACATAGTTTTACTGGGATTGATATGTATTGGTTTGGTTGTGTGTTCATCAATTGAAAAGAATGAAAAAAGCGATGGAGAATCGCGGTTGATTTGCTCCAACACCGAGGGGCATTGCCCAGATAACAATGCATGCAACAAATTCTGTTTGAGTGTTCCCTTTCCCGGTGGTGGCTCTTGTATTAATAACAATTGTTGTTGCAAAGAGTAGAACATCTCTTTTTCTTTCTTCTTTTTATTAATAACACATGCATCACTCATTGTCTCATATCCTTATTTTTTTCTCTATCTCCTTGTTTTATTTTATTTTATTTTATTTTACAGCACGTTTAATTAATATTTAAGTTTATTTCGATCTCACCAACTCGGTTTGTAATTCTTATATACGGTTTATTCGTCCTCTCTAATTATAATTCGTATGAGATCTTTAACACAATCTCTCCATACTGAGATATATACATAGCAAGTGTGATTATATGTCTAATAAACAACAAATCTCATTAAAAAAGGTTTTTGACGATAAATGCTATCTTAAAAACTTTAAATTTAACTTAACCTTACACTTAATTAAATATTATGAATTCAAATGTGAGATCTCCCTCCAACAATAAAGTGCATATAAAATAGATGTTTGAAGTATAGAAGCTTTGGAGAGTACGTTAAACAAATAATTCATGTATACAAATATATAATTCTCGTAATTTTCATATGATAATACTTTAATTGTATTTAATATTTAATTAAGCTGTTGAAATTATTCTTATTGTTC
>Ga0214543_1013324_pt1 | contig 10414 bp, 5 predicted proteins | sample CNSS2metaG_FD_160094 | JGI IMG/M metagenome (GOLD analysis project Ga0214543, IMG submission 160094) | Root nodule microbial communities from cowpea collected in UCLA plant growth center, Los Angeles, California, USA - CNSS2 | ecosystem: Host-associated > Plants > Roots > Nodule | place: USA...
AATGAACTGAACAACTCCTTGTTAAAAGTCATGTGATAAGAAGCACCGGTATCCATGACCCATGTATCAGCAGAACCAATAGTGCTGACCGTCAAAACATCTCCGCCACTCCTTCATCTGAGCTCTCACCTGAGACAACTGCACTAGAACGGGCAACAGTTGCTCTGGCATTATTATTTCTTTCTTCAGTTGTGGACAATTCTTCCTTATGTGCCCCACCTCTTTTCACTTGTAACATCTCACTTTCTTTGACTTTGAAAGTGAATTACTGCGCGTATGACCCTTGCTACTATTCCTCTTTCCATGCTTCTGCCTCTGCTAACTATCAAGCCTGCATCATCCCCATTAGAACTAGAGACTCTTCTCTTCAGTTCTTTAGATTGCAAACTGTCTTTCACGTTGTTGACAGTAATACTATCCCTGCCATACAACATAGTATCAATAAAATTTTCATATGATTTCGGCAGAGAACATAACAAAATAATAGCTTGATCCTCATCATCAATTTTAACTCCAATACTCTGTAGATCCAAGATAACTCGATTAAAGTTATCAAGATGATCTCTCACAGATATATTCTCAAACATCTGCAACGTATAGAGACGTTGTTTCTGATACAACCGATTGGTTAGAGATTTTTTCTAGAATTTATCTTCCAACATCGTCCACATCCCTGCAGCTGTTGTCTCTTCACCCACCTCTCTCAGAACTTCATCAGTCAAACTCAAGAGAATCAAATGTTCCTGCAGAGAACAAATAAGATAGATTAGGCACAAGCGTCACCTTACCGTGTAGTCCGCTATCTCCTCAATTGGCCCCTTCCCGGTCGATGCATGCTAACTTGAACCCAGGAGGGGTTACTTGCAGAAGAGTCTTCGAAGCTCAAGTAAGTCAAAGTTCTTCTAAAGTCAAATCAGTGATTAATGAATGCGTACCTTTAAATGATGGGGTCCATGCATATTTATATAGCATTAATGACGTTTGACCATTTCATGGGCTGGGCCTTGACTTGGGCTCTAGGTGGGGCTTGCGAGTAGGCCAGGGCCCAGCCCAAGCCCTTAAGATTTATTGAATGCGGGGGCTTCTATCATACTGAGTGTATTGAAGTGGTCGGCTTAGGCTATAATCTTACCAGATATGCTCGAGTAGTCGGTTTAGACCGACTACTTGCCTTGATGGCTTATGTTGGTGATATGAGGTGCAGGTTGTCCCTTTAGACGTTTAGTTTAGGTTAAAACCGGTACAAGTTAGGCTAACTCGGCCTAGGATGGATACTTGGCGGCCTCGATCCATTTGGTAAAATAATCAACGGCTACGATTAGGAATTTTACTTGCCCCTTGCCGGGTGAGAAGGGGTCGAGGATGTCCATTCCCCACTTAGCGAATGGCCATGGGGATAGTATGTGGTGTAGTTGCTCTTGTTTCTGATGAATAAGGTTGTCGTGCTTCTGGCATGGCTTGCACTTCTTGACATGGTCCTAGCAGTCTGCTTCTATAGTGAGCCAGAAGTATCCAGCTCTGAGAACTCTTGTAGCCATGATATATTAGGCTTGCTCTGCCGTGACACATTTAAGTAGGGGTTGGCCGTATTCGCGTTTGTAGAGGTCATCACCTACCATAGTGTACCTGGCGGCTTTAGCCAGCCAAGTTTTGTCTGCGTCGAGGGGGGTTGCCGGTTTTGAGGTATTGAGAATGTAGGGGGTGGTCCAGTCTCTCAGAACTTCATCAGTGGTTTCACTGGGGAGAACAACACAAATGAAATCTGAGCCTAACCACATAAGACACTGACACCACTCTCAACCCAAAACCTTAAGGCAATGGGTTTATGGGCCTTAATCCTTATATAGTGCTCTACTTTCTCAATTCTGATCAATGTGGGACTTAGACTCACACTTTGATTCCTAACAATTACTTATCAAAAATGTAATATGATAAGAAAACTATAACTTCATCGATCAAAAATCTTATACAGAACTAGCGAAAATATAAAAATTCTAGGAAAATAAAATTTACAATAAAATATAGAATTTACTTTTATAACCTATTTATAACTTTCTTTTCATTTATTATCTATTAAAATTTATATCTCTAAAAAAATTATATCATATACAATCAACTAAAAAAAAATCAAGATTGAAAATATTTCAATTAAATAATTAAAATGAAATATATTATGTTGGTTATTCTAAAAAAAATGTTTGGTAACATTTTTTTTAATTCGAAGTAATCAAATCGTTTTGTTAATCAATCATTCCATTTTGGCACTCGAAAAAATTTTAAACGGTATATATATTATTGTCAACTGAAAGAATCCTCTGTATTTTTATTCATTTTTAAGGGATTAATTAAGTTTTGGATCCCTAGTAGATTTGAAAACTTTCGATTGAGTCTCTATTAAATATTTTTGGTCTATTGAGTCTTCAATATTTTAAAATCTTTACATTGAGTCTCTAATTTTTCTATTATCTATATAACGTGATAGTCTCACTATTATCTTGCATTATCATTCCACTCAAATATCATCACATAATACATCATTACAAACTACCGTAATAACGATGATCTCTTCTAAAGATTTGCTTTTGTATTAACCTAAAATTATTCTTAATAAAAGTTCTACATTTATAAGATATAAAATAAAAAAGATACATCATTACAAAATAAAATTATATAAATTTTAATTTATAAAATTATAAAATTATGAAATATAAAATAAAATTGTATAATTTTATGATTTAAAAAATTACAATTTTATAATTTTATAAATTTATAATTTAAGGATTTTACAATTTTATAATTTATAATTTTATAACTTTTTAATTTTATGATTTATAATTATATCATTTTATAAAATATATAGTATAATTATATAAAATTTTATATTTTATAAAATTATAAAATTACAAGATCATTAAATTATAGATTTATAAAATTACAATTTTTTAAAATCATAAAATCATATATTTTATTTTTTATTTCATAATTTCATAATTTTATAATTTTATAATTTTATAATTTTTATATTTTTATTTTCTAATCTTATATTTTTTTGACTTTTTGAATTTTATATTTTATAAATTTATAATTTGTATTAATTTTGAGAATAATTTTAGATAAATAAGCATCAAATTTTTGAGAGAAGTTCATCACTTTGGTAGTTTGCAACAATATATTATGTGACAATACTTAACTTGGGGTGACAATACAAGATAAATGTATGTCATCTAGGTAAAATTTAAGAGTGGAGTTGAAAAGATTTGAATGAGTATAGACCACAAAAATTTAATAGGACTAATTTGAAAATTTTCATAAACTACAAAAATTTAATAGGGATTGAATTGAAAATTTTCAAATTTATCGAAGATCTAAAGCATAATTAAACCTTTTTTAAATGATAAATGTATTTATTTTTCGTTTAATTTTTTCATTAAATTTTAAAAGAAATATAGTGTAAAATGATAATATTAATGGCTTTTAAAAACATTTTGTGGTGCACCCATTCAACTCCTTAAAATGATGCCACTTCCTCTCTGAATTTGACCTTTTTGGTCATACCAACATTTCGTATTCATCAATATCAAATTGTTTCTCTTTTTCAGAACACGGATAGTGCCCTTTCTTGTAAGTATTTTTCTTTCTCCGACAAGGGTCCCAAACTTCACTTTTGACATTATAAAATAACTCTAACTAATAAATTATGTTTTACTTGTACCACTAAAACATTTTTTTAATGGTAAATTTTATAGCAACTAAATAAAGTTCGTATCCAAAAATACGTGACAGAGAATTCTTTTAAGTTTTATTCAATAATTCATTATTTATTATTATTACATAATGCATGACAATGTTTTTGTATAAGTTTCATAAAAATATATCAAGTAATAGTAAATAAATAAAATATAGCTACCATTTTAATTGAAAGAAAATAAACACACAAGAATGAAGTGGTTGTGACATGGTAAATTTTAATATTTTGAGTCGATATAATATATCATATCATTTTATGTTTTTGAAGGTTCTTTTGAGATAATTGTTATAATGACGTGAATTGATGGAGCTCATGTGGAGGTCAAGGTAGATAGTAAGTGAGGCTAAGCAAGGAGTGAATTTAAGTCTTTGTATTAATGTACATAACATCAAGTTTTAGTGTATTTCATAGTCTGATTACGTATTGAGAGTATTGAGGAAGTTTATATAGATTTTTATCGTGGGAAAACTTTTAAATTTGCAAAGACTATGATTGTGCTAACTTGTATATTCTTGAATGTTAATTTCTCATCTATATTTCAATATTTGCCCTCATACCTTAATGTATGATTTCCAAAGATAGAAATTTTCTCTATCTTGAAGACGTTACACTTAATGGTATCAGAGTCAGGTTAATAGTGTAAAAACTACTTAGGACATTATATAATTGTTATCCATCAAGCATAAAGAAAGTATATAAATTACTTCATTACAGTCATCCCAAAAGACATTCTGAAACGAAAGTAAGTATATATACGCAGTGGCGGATCTTCAGTCAATATTTTGGAGGTGTCCAAATTTTGGTTGAATTACTCTTTTTGTCCATGTTTTTGTTCAAAAATGTCAAATTGATCATCTAGTGTTTTTTAATCTCAATTTAATTACGATTTTTGAATTGATGCAATTTGATCTTTTTTGTTAATTTTCTTGAAGCGGAGCAGGAATTTTTCATTAAAATTGATACTAGAATTATGTCAATTACACCAGTAAAGCAAATCATCCTTATTCACAACTTCAATTTTAATGAAAAAACTTTGGTTCGATTCCAGAAATTTAATGAAAAAAAGAAAAAAATTGTATAATTTTTTCAAAATTCGGTACCAAATTGAGACAAAAAAAATTGGAGGACCAACTTGATATTTTTGAACGAAAAAAATGAACCAAAAGGATAATTCCAAAAATTTTATATAAACTATTAAAAACATTGTATTTACTTTTTTTATGATAATAAAAAAGAATAAAATTAAATATAAATAATTTTTATTTTACTATAATTAATTTTCATTCATAATGATTAAGTTTAAATAATAATCAAATAAAAACTGGTTAAATTAAAACAATAATCACTTAAATGTAATATTAATAAAATAATTATTTTTATTTAAAAAATATTTAAAATAAAAATTGAAAATAAGTGTGGTAAAAAATATTTTTCTCATTTATAAATATAAATGTATAAAATTTTATTAAAATATCAAATATGTTAAATATATTAAAATATTAGTTTGAAAATATATGTATAAAATTATATAAAAAAAAAATTGGGGGAGGGGGGTGCATGGTCTCCTTTGTCAATCCTAAGGTTCATTGCATACACGGACATGCACATGCACATGCACATACACGCGCATCCTCGCAAAGACGCATTGACAGATGCACAAAAATCTCTATGTTTAATGAAAATGGTAACTTAGCAACATATGTACAAATTGTTTGAGATTTTAGAAATAAAACTATAACTTGTACAAAATTCCAAAATTATATTCTTATATTCAAACAAAATATAATTGAATCAAGAATGCAATGCAAAAAGAATCAACTAAATTGGGTAACCATGGAAAAATGTTATGCACCAACACCAAACAAGCAGCAAAGGTCAAAATTGTCAACAACTTAAACTATGAGAATGATCTAACACAAACAATTGCTCTAACTATAGTTTTCCAATCAAAGATCATAATAGTCAAAACGAAGAATCATATGTTTAAGACTTACTGTAGACATTTCAGCTCGATCTGATAGTTAACGAAGCATAAATTCAAATTTTCAAAAGATGACTCAAAGTAGGAAGATATCTTGTCCAGCGCAAAACCATCTCTAGAAACTTGTCAAATTCGATTTTTGGCGCTCACCTAGCAAAAATAGGCTCACCCATCGAGTCTTCATATCACAGACAATATTCTACATTTCCAACCCCCCCCCATCCAGTCCAAAAACAAGTATATCACACAATGGAGACCACAAAAACGTCAATTTCACATATCAATACGAGTTCACACATCTAAATAACATTTAACACTTTTGAAAGCAAAAATCCCTAATTCTAAAAACCCATACATGCAAGACTATTTGTTGCCCTTTTTAGAAATTTCAAACCAACAATTCAGCAAGCAAGCATATGCTCATTACATTACACGTCACAATTAAATCAAAATTTGAATAAATTTGAAGAGGTTAAATTCTAGCTCTAAGACCCATATCAGCTCTAAGAATCTCAGAAAGCCTTTCAACCCATGAATGCTCTATCTCAACCAAGAAACAACATACAAGCGATATGACTGAATCAAAAGAACCACCAATTAGAAGAGAGTTGCATCAAGGACTCTAGTAACACATGCAACCCACGAAAAATTACATGAAAGAAAAGAATGAGCTGAACATTATAAGACCCAAAAAATTTAAATAATTAAATAAATAATTATTTAATAAATGCGGGTAGTTAGAGCTTTTATGACATTTAATACTGATATGTATGATGTGGAAAAGTATTAGCTTAAATGGTTGAGAGTATTTAGTTGTATGAGAGGACTTGGGTTCAAGTCCCATGTATGCCATTTATGTGTTAATTAATTGATTATTTTTAATAAAATGCTTGAACATGTTGAGTGATAATATAATCTTATAATTATAAGAATTATCATGCAAAGAATTATATTAAATGAGGTTTTAATATTATTTTATTCTAATTTATTAAAAATCTGTATATCCGGGCAGAATGTTACAAACATTGACAATGATTGAAAATTTTACTTACTTGAATGGAGAAATTGATCGAGTAGACTCGAAGAGTTCTTCGTGATAAACACAATCACGGATTCTGATTACGAAAAAGATGAAATTTGAGTGAGAAACTATAGCAAAAAATTGAGGTGGTAGGGAGAATGTGTTTTGGGAAAGGTGGTTTCTTGTTTTAAAATTTCATAATGGCTATTTTTGGTCTTGTCTACAAAATCAGTTTTGTATTATAAAAAAGTTTTACATTTATAAGGTCAAACAAGTGCAAACATTTATAAGGTCAAATAGGTGCAAATTTAAATAAGGTGTTAGGATTTGAGAAATAAGTTTGATTACGTTGAATAGAAATAAACTTCTATAACAATATAAAAGAAATATTCACATATTCATTATTTGTCTTATAATTTTAAGTTAAAGACCCATATTCGAAATTATATATCAGATTGCACAATGTAAATACATTAAAAAATGGAGGTGTAAAGTAAATTTTACTTTTCATTATAATTTTAATTAAGAATAATTTGAGATTTATATGTTTTATGGGGTGCTGGAAGAAAAAAAGAGAGGTGCAGAAAAAAAACAGCCTTCTTCTCTGCTAGCATTTTTGTGGCCCAATTGAAAGTAAACTTTATAACTAGATAGTTTCTTTCGCATCTCCATAACTTTCTTCTTACATCTCCATAATTATGTTTTCACATTTTTTTAGAAAAAAAAAAGAGAGAGATTAGATTTATAATCTAGAAAGAAAAAGAGAGGGAAAATGTTACGAGGATGCAAGAAAAAAAAGTTATGGAGTGCATAAAGAAACTACCTATAACTAAAGAACTAAAAGTGGAAAAGATCCGGCCTTTTTTCTTTTTATGTGAAATTGGATCTGGTTGTTCACTAGATTCTTCTTGATACAATAATTTGGGATTTTCTTCCTGCACCCTCAATATTTCTTCTGCACCTCTAAACTTTTCTTAAAATCCAAAACTACCATTTTACTATTTTAAAATTTTAAATCAATCAATCTCTCATTTCTCTTTCTTATTTAATGCATCACTTTGTTTTAACTAAACCCTAGCTGCCGCCTCACCTCATCCCCCCAGATCTCATCTGCCTCAATCTCCTCTCTAAGGTGCCCCACTCCTCCTCTCTATTTTTTGTTCCGCTTTCCCTCTTCCCTTCACCATTCCTCTGCATTAACAAGTAAGGTAAACATATCTCTTGTTATATTTTTTAATTTTTTAATTCTTTTTAGTTTCTGTCATGTTTGCTTTGCTGCATCTATGTATATAGTGATTTGTTTTTATTTGAGTATAGATATGTAAAAACGTAAACCACACAAACCCGAAAGTCGACTTTCATAAGTGACTGAAGTGGACTTCCGTAGAGAACAAGTTTCGGAAGTGGACTTCCGTAGATCACGTAAAAACATTAAAAATGGCACTTACGGAAGTCGACTTCCGTAAGCCATCAATACCGGAAGTCGACTTCCGTAGTTGAAAATGACTTTCGTGCTGAAGTGACTTCCGTAAGAGAGGCATGACATCAGTAGAGGCGTGGCGTGACTTCCGAAATGACGTGGCTACTTCCGTTTGTAATTTTTTTTGTACTTAATTTTAATTTTAATGTAAATAACTTTTGATATAATTAATTATAATTTTAATTAATTAAAAAATTTTAATAATTAAAATTTTAGTTATTTATGATTTTGAATAATTTTAATTTTAATTAATTTTATTATTGAATAAATATAATTTTAAATAATTATAATTTTAAATAATTATAATTTAGAATAATTAAAATTTTAATTATTTACGATTTTGAATAATTTTAATTTTAATTAATTTTATTATTGAGAAATATAATTTTAAATAATTATAATTTAGAATAATTAAAATTTTAGTTATTTATATAATTTTAATTTTAATTAATTTTATTATTGAGTAAATATAATTTTAAATAACTATAATTTTAAATAACTATAATTTAGAATAATTAAAATTTTAGTTATTTACAATTTTGAATAATTTTAATTTTAATTAATTTTATTATTGAGTAAATATAATTTTAAATAATTATAATTTTGAACAAATTTATTTTAATATTAATTTAATTTAATTAATTAAAATATTAATTAATTTTATTTATAATTAATTATAATTTTGAATAATAATAATTATAAATAATTATTATTTTGAAAAATTATAATTATTATTTATAATTTTGGATAATTTTAATTAATTATATTGTTTGAATAATTTTATTTTTAATTACAGACATGGTTAGGACAAGAGGAGCACATCGTGGTGGCTCAAATTCTTCACATGTTGAGGCTTCTAAGCAAGAGCCTAGGGAGAGACCGATTGCATCTGTTCGTAGAAGAGATAAGGGTCATCATAGAAAGAGTGGTCCATCATCTCATGGGGAAGCTGGTTCATCAACTGATCATGGAGAAGCTGGTCCATCATTACCAACTCCTATTGATATTCATGAGGAGCAAGAAAATATAATTCACCATGAGGAGGTTGTTGCGGGGCAGGACCATGATGTTTTAGGAGGATTTCCTAGAGGACCCAAGGATACGTCTTTGTTGACCGGATTTGCTGGTCATGTTGCATGTGCTATTTGGGATGACCAGGTTAGTATTGTACTTTAACAATTTATTTGTTGAATTGGTGGATGAATTTAAAATATTTGTGTAATGTTTTTTATTAGGACCGAGTGGACATGAAGTTAGTGTCCCATGGCAAGAAATTGAAAAGATTCAGAGTTTTCATGCAGCTGTTGAGCCATTTGTTCAAAATTCGGGGTTGATGCCACTATGTGATATAATATATGAATATCCTGAAAGGGTCTCATACTAGCTTTTGTTGAGAGGTGGCATAGAGAGACCAACAACTTTCATCTTCCTTTTAGAGAGATGACTGTGACATTAGACGACGTCTTTGTCCTTCTCCATTTGCCTATAGTTGGAGAACTTTTAAGCAATGAAGCATTAGACTTCGATGTTGCTCTTGAGTGTGTGATTGATCTTTTAGGTGTTGAACGGTTGAAGGCATCATCTGAGTTGAATCATTGTCGTGGTCCCCATGTAAGACTCAGTTGGTTGAGAGACGTCTACACTGAGTGTTGTAACAATCAGCAGTGGCAGTTTGCGGCACGAGTGTATCTGCTACATCTTGTTGGCTGCACCATCTTTGTGAATAAGAGCGCTACCTCCATCAACGTCTCGTACCTCAATATGTTTGCAGATCTGCAGTCTTGTGGAAGGTTTGCATGGGGAGCTGCTGCATTGACACATCTTTATGAGAAGCTTAGCGATGTTAGCCTTGCCCACACCAAGCAATTAGCTGGATATCTTACTCTTTTACAGGTACAAAATTATTTTTCAAAAATTAACTTTTTACTTTGGTAAAAAAATTAAAATATTCCTCAAACAATTAAATAAATATAAAAATAAAATAAAACATACATAAACACTCAACCATAAAAAAAAATCAAAATAAATAAAATTAAATCAATAAAAAATAAAAATACTCATTCAAAAATATAAAACAAACACACAATAAATAAATAAATAGTAAACTTAAACAAATAATAATTAAAACACACAAAAATATAACAATAAAAAATATATAAACAAAAAATAAATATTCATGTAAAT
>Ga0214543_1013326_pt1 | contig 10409 bp, 10 predicted proteins | sample CNSS2metaG_FD_160094 | JGI IMG/M metagenome (GOLD analysis project Ga0214543, IMG submission 160094) | Root nodule microbial communities from cowpea collected in UCLA plant growth center, Los Angeles, California, USA - CNSS2 | ecosystem: Host-associated > Plants > Roots > Nodule | place: USA...
ACCATGAGTCGCTAAAATATTTGAAGGGCCAACACAAGCTGAATAAAAGACATGCTAAGTGGATGGAATTCTTGGAACAATTTCCTTATGTGATAAAGTACAAGAAGGGCAAAAGTAATGTGGTGGCCGATGCCTTGTTTAGAAGGCACACTTTGTTTTCAAAATTGGGAGCCCAAATTCTTGGATTTGATCACATTCCAGAAATGTATAATCAAGATTCTGAGTTTTCCTCTACTTATGCTGAGTGTATGGAAAGACCTCAAGGAGGTTTCTATGTGAATGAATGAGAGGTAGTTGTTTAAAGAAGGAAACATTTGTATTCCCTAAGGTTCATAAAGAACACTCCTTGTTCAAGAAACACATGAAGGGGGATTAATAGGTCATTTTGGGGTAGAAATTGAAACATCCCTAAGGAATATTATTTATTTAAAATAACTAAGTTTTCCAATTAGAATAAATACCACATTAATTATAACTATTTCCCAAAAACACTGGAAATTTAAAACCATAATTATTACCATACCTAATCCGAATGTACCACAGTGTTATTTACAAATGATATTAAAATTTAACACAGAAAATATTTACATCAAAAACAAAACAATAAAGTTTCTTTCAAAATCCCAAGTGGCCCATGCTCTCCGTCTCTAAGCAGCTCCTGGCTCACCTGTCACAACATCTGCTCCCAGATAACAAATTATTCGATCATCGCCATACACACACAAATAGGGTGAGCTATGCACAATAAAACATAAACAGATATATGTGAAATAAATATGCTTCCCCAACCAAAATAATACAAGTACAAACTTATAATTTCCAAATCACCCAACCATGACCTCATAGTCCTTCATGAGTCATATGCATGAACTAGGTCTTGGGACTTCCCTGTGCTCCCACGAAACTAACTCATTCGTGGTCCAACCCTATGAGCCTATCCCGCTCATAGTCCTGCCCTAGAGACTCCTCGCCTGTAGTATAAACATCTAAGTCTACATTGAGTGGGAACAAAAAGTGGACCAAATTTTTACCATTCATCTAGTTAGTGATCAAAAGCAAGTTGATTTGGTAGTCTTAGAGTTTGAGGATTATGCCTTGACTTGGTGGCATCAATTATGTATTGACAATATTAACCAAGAGCCACTCGCGACTTCTTGGAGGGACCTTAAAAATTTGATACGTGCTAGATTTATTCCTTCCTACTATAGGAAGGAGACTCTTTTGAAGCTCCAAATGCTTCAACAAGGGTCCATGTGTGTGGATGAATATTACAAGTTAATGGAGTCCATGCTTCTAAAAGTAGGACTCCAATTTGTAAGTGAAGAGGAAAAGGTAGCTAGATTTGTGAGTGGGTTAAGGAGGGACATACAAGATTTAGTAGAGTTATATGAGTACTCCTCTCTTGACAAAGTTTTATATTTGGCCATTAAAGTTAAAACTCAATTGCAAAAGAAAAAAGAGTCCAAGAGGAGTGGTTCATACAATGACTACTATTCTAGTACTTGGAAAGATAAAGAAAGAAAACATGATAAATTACCACTCAAGAGTTCCCAAGACCCACCTCCTAGGACTAATTCATCTAGGCCTTCTAATGAAACTACTAATTCTTCTCAAGGTACAAGGACAAGTTCTATAAAATGTTTTATGTGTTTGGGATATGGGCACATAGCTTCAAATTGTCCTACCAAAAGAACCATGGCCTTAAACCTTAAAAGAGAAGTAAAGATTGAACATTCTTCTCCCCCTTCCCCCAAAAGTACTTCTTCCCACACTTCTTCTTCAAGTGAAAGGATTAAACCCCTTGAAGGTGGATTGTTAATGATAAGGCACTAACTAAGACAAGTTTCCAAGGAACTTGACCCTTCTCAAAGACAAAACATGTTTCATTCAAGGTGCCATATCAATGACAAACTATGTCCCCTCCTCATAGATAATGGAAGTTGTGTAAATGTGGCTAGCACAAGGGTTGTGGACAAGCTTGGCTTGAAAACTACCCCTCATGCCAAGCCCTACAAGCTATCATGGCTTAAGGAAGAAGACATTAAAGTAACTCAACAAGTCCTCATTAACTTTTCAATTGGAAATTTTAAAGATGAGGTGTTATGTGATGTTGTGCCAATGGAAGCAACTCATAGTTTGCTAGGTAGGCCATGGCAATTTGATAGAAAGTCTTTTATGATGGCCATGCTAACACCTATGCTTTCTCCTTCCAAGGCAAGAAGTTCACACTCCTACCTCTCTCACCCAATCAAGCAAATGAGGACCCAAATAAAGTGAAAGATAAGAGAAAAGATGAAAAAGAAAAAGAGCAAGTTACCTCCAAAGTGTTACTTGCCTCTAAAAAAAGATTTCCAAAGGAAGATGGACATCACCATTCTTGCTTCTCCTCCAAGGCTTAAAAGGAAGACCCAATGCGCAAGCATGAGAGGAAGAATGGTCTAGAAAACAGGGATGGCCTAACCAAAGCTAGGGGTAATACCCTTAGAAAGGATGGAACAAGAGCTCATAAATGGGAGGTGCAAATCCTCCCCCAAATAAAGTCAAGCTCCATCTACAAAGGCTTAAAAAATTTGTGGTCAAATTCTCTCCAAGGAGGGGAGGATGATGAAGGATTGACCCCAACCAAGGATGGAGGCACATGATTAAGAAGACTAAGAATGTTTAGAAAGGAAGTTCACTAATCCTTCATCCCTTTCATTTGTGTTTGTTATTTTTGATTCCCAAAGTTGACTTAGTTGAATCAACTTTAGTTGACTTGTTGACCTTTGGTGTGGATGTTGAAGGAGAGCTTGAGGAGTCAATTGGTCTTCTCAATCATGTTTCAACACTTGGCTAGTTGAAGGAGATCAAGGTGCAAACATTGAAGTTGGAGCAAATGATCATGAAGCGGGAACTAGTGGAGGAAACCAAGAGGAAGATGAACCACAGCCTATGGCAATTGAGTTGTACAATCCTCTTGAGAACAATGGACCTGCATACTCCTAATTTGAGAGAATGGTTCTCAACCAGCTTCAAAACCTCAACATGGCTCAAAATGCACATCATATGTACTACACAACAAGGTTCCAAGAATTGGATGACCAATTTCATAATATTCATGGCCTCCCCTCCAATGTCTACAACAAAGACAACCCTAGGAATGAGTGAAGGGGATGGCTCAGAGGTCATGCATTGCATTTCGTGTTGCATTTTGTGTGTTTGTTGTCTCTTCCAATACTTTAATTGTCTATTTTCTCATTTTAGTCGACTGATTATATCAGTTTTTAGCTTCATGATATATCTGTCATTTCTGTTTCTGGTTTGGTGTGTTTGTATTCATATCAGGTGCCCTGGTACACCCCTATGTTAATGCTTTAATGAAAATTTTCATCTTTCCAAATTGATCTATGCATTTACTTTCATTTGATGAATCAAAAAGGGGAAAAAATGAGTTAAAATGAGTAAATTTGTGTTAAAATTGGAAAATCTGAAATACATCTGTTGTTAAATCATATTATTAATGATAGCAGGAGCATATGTATATGTGATATGTATGTATACTTGTGTGCTTTCGCTTAGTTGTATATTTGGAATATTTGTATCTTGTATGCAAAAGCTTTTTCAAGTTTCTCTATGGATCTTAGCTCACCAATTCAACTCGAGGGTGTTGACTTCATCAATTCAGGGGGAGATTGTTGGCACAAGCAAGCTTGAAGCAAAGAATTAATAAAGCTATGTGCATGGAGATCTTAAGTGTTTGATGAAGATTGATGAAGATCCTCTTGAAGATTAAGTTTTAGTGTGTTAAATCTATATATAACATGTTAAATGTAATGTGTTAGTGTTATACATTGTTGATAGGCTATATGACATAGGTTAGATGTCTTGTGTGTCTTAGTGTGTCTCTTTTAATCTGTTAAAATGGGTTTTAACAGGTTAAAAGGCTTGTCGTATATAGTTTCTAGTATGAAGGCATTCCGTTACTTGAAATATTTTTCAATCGACTGATTTCACTTGAGTCAGGTGAAATCAGTTGATTGAACGGAAAATTCAATCAACTGTTTTCACTTAAACCAGACTATATAAGTTGTGTTTTCGTGAGCAGAGGTGTGAATCTGAGTTTTTCTGAACGAAATCGTGTCATTCATCTCTGGGAAGCGTTCTCTCTCTACAATACACAGTTGGAACCCTTATTTTGAAGATCTTGGTTGATCTTGGAGGCATTTTGGCTTGTGAGTAGCTTGAAGAACACATGCATGGTTGGCTAGGGACAACCACCATCAGGTTTGGATGTTATTGTGCCTTTGGATGGTTTGCCTGATGTGATTTTAGGTATGCAAGTGTGATTCTTATAGGTTGTGAGTCTAGATTTTTGTGTGAGTAAAAAATCTTGTGTGTTTTTGTGTTCAAAAGTGTAACCTTGGTGTTTGATTTGTAAAACTTTTGAATATAGTGGAAACCAGGCTCAGGTTCTCCTGGAAAACTGGATGTAGCTCTGTGATTGAGTGAACCAATATAAAAATAGCTATGCATTCTTCTTTCCCTCATCTCCCTCTCTTTAAGACTCTTTAAAAACTCAAGAAAACCAAGCAATTTGATCTTTGGTGTGATTCAATGCTTTCTTGTGTAATCTGAGGCTTTATACTTGTTATAAATACTGATTGGAACATGTCTTGTATGTAAAAGATTGTTGTTTGAGTTGAATTTGCGAATTCTGCATTCTGCATAATTCTCCAGTATTTTAGCCGACTGATCTGTCTTTTTAATCGACTGTTTCATAGGATCAAGAACAATTTAGTCTGCTGTTTTATATTTTAATCGACTAAAAGTGTACTGGTGTGCTGTATTTACATCCAAACTTTCCAGTCCCTTAGATTCAATTGAAAAGAGGTTTAAGCTTTCGAAAAAGTTTTATAAAGCCAATTCAAGCCCCCTTCTTGGCTAAACTCACCATTTCAAAACTAACACAACTTTCCTTATATTTTCTTGTGATTTGCAATATATGAAGCTTCTACTCCATGGATTCCCTTCACTAGAGTTATAGAATTACTCTTGGTGGTGAATTGTTGATGGTTCAACGCCATATTCTCCTTTAATTGTCTTGCATGTGTTGGCGTTTTGTCCACCAATGCCTCTCCACTTGCAGCATCTATTATTTGTCTATCCATGATACTTAATCCTTCATAAAAGTACTGAATGAGGAGATGCTCCTTTATTTGGTGATGAGGACAGGAAGCACATAACGTTTTGAATCTTTCCTAGTACTCGTGAAGATTTTCTCTTTCTTGTTGCCTTATCCCATAAATATCTTTGCGAATAGCAGCAACTCTAGACGCTGGAAAATACTTTTCCCGAAATAATCTTTTCAGCGTCTCCCAAGTATTAATGGATCCTGGTGGAAGGCAGTATAACTAATTCTTAGCAGCATCTTGCAATGAAAATGGAAAAGCCTTAAGCTTAATATGTTCCTCTATCAGTGTTGTAGGTCTCATGGATGAACAAACAACATGAAATTCCTTCAAGTGATGGTACGAGTCTTCTCCTACTAATCCATGGAATTTAGGTAGAAGATGGATTAACCTAGAATTAAGCTCACATTCTCCATCCGGATATTGCATGCACATGTTTTGCGTAATTGCTACATCTGGTGTAGCCAACTCTCTTATTGTTCTTTCTTCCATTCTATCTTCTTGAATTTCTAGTTCAGGTGATGGATTAGAAGATATGTTAATCATTGAAGGTGATTCTAGCAGTACACTTTCAGTCATAGGTTCAGACGATGACGGTGCTCCTTCAGTAAAACACTAGAGTTCAAGTCTCCTGCGTGATTTACACAAGTTCCTTTCTAGTTCTGGATCAAGTTGATAGAATTGACCCAAATGGGCCCGAGTCATGCACTACGCAGTCCACCTAAAAGTGTTCCTCTATTTTTCTTCTTCCTATTCTTGTTTTGGAGAAAGATTTCAAGAAAGAAATAAGTTAGGATGTCTTTGGGTCTACTCTCAGGAAAGAGAGGTGTGTCAGAATGGACAACTTAAATACCAAGTCTGATGTGACCCCAACAAGGCTCAGAGCATTGGGCCAATGCCTAGGCCCCTTTCTTTTTAATTTCTTTAATTCTATTTTATTTTTAATTAAATAAAAGTGTTCTAATTGGGTTTGTTTTAATTTTATAGTTTATTTTTTCAAGTTGTCCAATTGATATTGGGCCTGCGGCCCAATTCTCACCACAACGATGTTTCCAATCAGCATGCATCCGTGAGTGGTGTAGAGACATGGGTCGAGATCCTTGCTTCAGTGGCCCAATGATGGCATCACACAATCACATGCTTCTTCAGTTGAACACGTTTCCAAAATGCCATCTATCTTTCTATACTTCACGTGTGGAATGGACATCTATTCTTCCTTTCCACAAAGGCATATGGCGACAGATCATCAGCCCATGTAGTCAACGCCTTTCTCTTCATTGTTGTGAACCCAACGTGTAGCAACCCGAAGCTAGGGATTTCCACCTCTGAGTCGCGCTTTCTCTTGGTGCGCCATTAGGGTTTTCCTTTCATGCGTGCCAACCAAAATCTGCATCCAACCCATAGTCGCTTCGTTCCATCACATTTTCCACCTTTTCTTTGTTAGGGATGTATTCTTTCTCGTTTCTCATGCGTGCCAACATGTTCACAGAACGTTACCACCATTAGGATCTTTGTATAAGCTTTTCAACCCTTTCTTTGCCGTTAGGAAACTGTGTTAGATGGCATCCCCTTCTTCTCTTCTGTTTTTCGGTTGCCTTCAGTTATAAAAGGCAAGCCAACTATATTGTAACGCAGCTTTGATGAATGATAAATTCGGTAGAGATCACTCCCCCATTCATCAGCTTATTCTAAACCCTAGATTAGGTTCTTACCTCTTCGGGTTGCCCCAATCCAGTGAGAAACAAGAGAGATTTGTGCGTAATCTTCATTTACTAAGTCTTCTGCTGCGTTTTCCTTGCATACCGCGAGTTTCAATCGGTAGAACAACAATTCGAGAGGTTTTCCGGCGAGTACCGCGTCGAAGGAGCCTCATCAAAGTCTTTCCTAGACAGAGTTTTCCTAACTAGTCTCAAAAATTTCTTAAATGAAATTCTTAATCAAAACAAAAATAGAACTTTGCTTGAAATATATAAAAAGAAAACTAAAGACTACAAAAAACACAAACTCTATTAAATGTATATGCGTTAAAAAATAGTAAATAAATAAATAAAAATAAATTAAAAATTAAATAAATAAAATCAAAATATAAGAAATACTAATCGCCCCGGCAACGACGCTAAATTTGATAACGTTGTCGTTAAGTGATCAAATTACCACTACTTAACTTTAGAAACTTTAGTATTGTCAAGTTAGTAGTGAACAAACTAGTTAGGGTTAAGATAACCCTGAGTCGCTTTCAATGAATACAAAATTGATTTCAAATATTTGATTCTTATAAAAATGCAATTAAAACTAGTAACAATAAAAATATGTGGTTTTGATATGCAAAGAATGAATGTCACATAAATAAAAGATTGTAAACACAGTAATAGAAAATAGGTCAATTCCACTACTTTTTCAAAATAGGATTCTTCATCGGTTATCTAGAGATTATTGTTAAATTAATTATTGTTGTTGATTTACAAATCAATCAATGTAAAGTCTCAATTCATTTGTTGGTATTCTCACTTTTAATCAAAGTACATTCTTAATTAAAAGTGAGAATTTTTAGATTATCCATAGTACATTCAACCAAAGTACAATCTCAATCAAATTTTACTATGTCTAATCATGTCTATTCCTTTGTTTCCTCACCAAATAGAAAACTTAATTAATCAAAGTAAAGTCGTGACTAATTTTAGTTAAAGTGATTACCTTTAATCAAAGTAGTCTCAATTATTGGAAAAAAACTTATTTAATCAAATGAAAGTTTCTAAGTAAAATCAAAGTAAAGTCTTAATTGAATTTAAAAACATTTTAACTCATGATTAGCATGTGTGTAGATTTAAAATCATTATTTTTTATTCAATTAAGAAGCAAATGACATAAATAAACAAAAACCATAATAATAATCAAAATCACAAATACATAAATTCATCTAACCTCAGAATCCAGTTTAGAAATTACAGTGGAATCAACCCTAAAAGCTTAGCCCTCCATAGCTTGGATGAAATACATGATAAAATGATAAAGGAAAGAAAACAAAAGGAAAGGAAGAATGAGAGATGTGGTGGATGACGATATTTGCCCAAACTAGAGAGTTGCTAACTATCCTTCTAATGCTCCCTTAGGTCTTTTAATCTATTTTGTTGCTGAAATATTTATCTTTATTTAATTAATTAGCAACTTAATTTATGTCCAATTTCCAATTTTGCCCCTCTTGTTTAACCATTTTTACAAAATTGACAGGAGTTTGCCCAGAGTTGACCGATGCTTTGACCAGTTGACCTGTTAACCAGTTTGAATGTGCAATAGCAGACTAACACGTGGCATAGTGCACTTTCTCTCTCTAGACTAGGGTTTCTACAGGTGCAATGGAGCAATGAGCTTTGACGGTTGTTGCGTGGATGCTGCTAGTCACGGTGGTGGCTGATGGATTCTAGCGTGGTGTAGATATGTTGCTACTGGTGCGTTGCGGGTGTGTTTCAGGGGTGATGATGGTTGTTGCGCATCCATGGTTGACGATGAACGGTGCGGTTGTCCAGCTCCGAACAGTTGTTGTGGTGCATTCACTGATGAAGGTTTATCTTGTTTTCTTTTAGAGTTATGAATATGGTGTATATGTGAAGGTTCATTTCTCAAGCTCATGAAAGGAAGAAGAGAGTTGGATTCAAATTAACACACACACACGGATTCAACAACACTAACGAACAAATGAAAGAAGAAACATTAAAAATGGAAAGCATAGAAGATGGAGTATGGAAGAAGCACGCCACTCATAGGGGGGATCTAAGCCAACCAAGCCCTAGAGATGAGTGATGGTGTCGCCACTTGCAAGCAAGATAAGGCAAAGGTGAGTTCACTTCTAGGAAGGAGAGCTCACGGAAAAACAGTGGTTGAAACACAATAGTTTAGCAACAAAATGATCAACCCTTTTACAAGACAAGGAGCACCCTTTAAATAGGAGTTCATAAGGGTCCTTTAGCAATTAGAAAAACATGGAATCGACTAACAAGCAAACCCTAGAAACCTAACACATGTGCATTCTCGGCCAAGTGATGGATTATGATTGGTGGATGCATTCCCATGAGGATTCTAGGCCAAAAGAGGAAGGAGACCAAGTAGCCTTCAAAGAAATAAACCAAAAAGGAAAAAGGAGACAAGGTACATGTCTACTTTTGCTTTTTCTTTACTCTTTTTGCTTTCCTTTCTCTTCCACATCATCCAAGTGCTCCAATCATCATGTGCCACCTAGCCATGCTCTACTTTTTCTTAATTACCTACAAAAACAAGACAAACAAGGATTAGCATGTTGGTTTAAGTTAATCTAAACTTGGTCAAAAGGTCAACTTGGGTCAAAGTCAACAAGTCAACCAAAATAAGTCAACTCTAAACAAACTTAGGGAATTCAAACTAAAGAAATGCAAAACAAAGATAAAGATGATGGAATAGAAGACTCCTCTCTAGACATGCTTCTAGTGATCGTTCTTGAGGGAGCTTCTAAGGTGGCGGTGGTGGTGGTCAGACCTTCATCATCCCCTTCTTGGAGAGAATTCAACCACGAATTCTTAAACCCTACATCAAAAGGAGAAAAGTCACAAACATTAAATGAGTTACTTATGTTGTAGCTTGGGGGTAAGTCTAACTCATAAGCATTGTTGTTAATTCTCCTAATGACTTGAAAGGGGCCATCCCCTCTAGGGAGAAGTTTAGACTTCCTTTGAGTAGGGAATCTCTCCTTTCTCAAGTGAAGCCAAACCCAATCTCCCTCTTGGAAGATGACTTCCTTTCTTCCCTTATTACCATCCTCTTGTTGTTTCTTAACTCTCCTCTCAATGGTTTCCTTAACTTGTGAATGCAAGTCTTGGATGTACTTGGCTTTGGTCTCACCATCTTGGCAAGTCCATGCCTCATGAGTGGGTAGGGGAAGGAGGTCTAAGGGAGTTAGGGGATTGAACCCATACACAACCTCAAAAGGGGAATGAGAAGTAGTGGAATGCACAACCCTATTGTAGGCAAACTCTATGTGGGGAAGAAGTTCCTCCCACTCTCTAATGTTTTGCACTATCATACATCTTAGCATTTGCCCTAGGGTTCTATTAACCACCTCGGTTTGGCCATCACTTTGGGGATGACAAGTGGTGGAGAAAAGAAGCTTGGTGCCAAGTTTACCCCACAAGGTTCTCCAAAAATGGCTTAGGAACTTGGAGTCCCTATCACTTACAATGGACCTAGGTAGGCCATGTAGTCTTACCACTTCCT
>Ga0214543_1013337_pt1 | contig 10392 bp, 8 predicted proteins | sample CNSS2metaG_FD_160094 | JGI IMG/M metagenome (GOLD analysis project Ga0214543, IMG submission 160094) | Root nodule microbial communities from cowpea collected in UCLA plant growth center, Los Angeles, California, USA - CNSS2 | ecosystem: Host-associated > Plants > Roots > Nodule | place: USA...
TGTTGTGTTTTTAAAGAAATATAAAATATTTTCATACCAAGTTAAAACTATTTCAATTGGATTTAAGTTAACCAAACACAGCCCATTAATAAAGAGCATATTTTAAAGCCAAAGAAAAAAAAAAAAGTCGTCACCATCTCAAACACACCTCTTATAAACTTTAGATTTTAGTTTAATGCAATATATGATTTAGTGGATGTGACTTATTATCTAAAACTGGTGGATATGTAAGATTTGTTAATTATTAAATCAACACCGCTAGAGTCATGTAAAATTTATTTATATATTTATATTAAGTTCCGAAATGAAAGCAATAATGGAAAATATATTGAGTGAAATTGGAACTTAAATTATATTTAGAGGATAAAACATTAAGTTTGCCTTAACTTTCCATTAAATGAGTAGTTTAAAAATTTAATTTAACTTAACACAACATTATATGAATATCATATAAACTTTGATCACACATTAGAACATTAAACTTTTTTCAATAGTATTTAATAAAATACGAACTAAACAGGTGAAACAAATACTAGTTAAAAACACTACATCTACGGCACATTAAATTAAGATGAATGAATCCATATTAATTCTGATTTTTCTTTTATATTTTTATTCTTTACCTATTTACCTCCTTTTTTATTTTGTTTTTCTTTCATTTTTAATTAAACTAATTATCATTTTTTTTAATATATTTCAATTTCAGTCCCCCTTTAATCTTTGATTAGTTTGATTTCCTATTTTTTAGAATTTTAATCTTCACATTCTGGAGAATATGTAATTTTGATCTGATATTCAATTTTACATATGTTCTATTTGAATCTTTTATTTTGATTCCATTAAAATCTATATTTAATATATTAATTAAATTTAAAATACCATTGATAATAATTTTTATAATTAAAATATGTTAAATGAACACATACGGCACTGCCAATTGAAGCAAAAATGTTGACCTTTCGAAATATAAAAGCCAAAATCACAATATATATATATATATATATATATATATATATATATATATATATAATATAAATAACTAACACTACATATAGAAGATGTGCCAGGTCAACATCAAGGCGCATGAAAAAAATGTTCAATTCCCACATTTATATGCCTTACAGCTTTATGCATATTGAGGTCTTTCTAACTTTGTGGCACATCTTGTACGGATTTAACAGCATACGTTTTGATTATAAAAAAGTAATATTACAGATAAAAATTTAAAAAAAGATGAAAATTATAATTTGGTTTCCTTTTCTACTATTCTTGTCGCCAACTATTTTCTAATTCCTTGTTCTACTATTCTCGTCGCCAACTATTTTTCTAATAGAATAGACGCCTAAAAAGAAAAAAACATTTATCATGCATTAATGCCCGAAATTTGGTGTTTTAGGGTTAATGTACCTAAAACACCACCAATCAAATCCCCCACCAATAACCAAACAGAATTAAGGAAAAATCGAGGAAAATCAATTATCATATATATATATATATATATATATATATATTATTAAGCAATTAATTACCACGAGTACGTGATCAATGACCATAAAATTAGTTTAAGTTGATTAAAAGTCTCTAATACTATATTTAACTTTCATCTTGTATTTAACACACTCATAACTAAGAGAAATTCAAGCCAATGAAGAACACTAATTATAGTTTTTACTTGTGAAAATTAATCTATCAGTCAAACAACTTTTCTACATTTTAGTTACATATAAACAAACATTATAATTAAACATAAAGGTTTAATTTTGATATATTTTGCATTACAACATATTATAGGATATGTTTTCATGAATTCTTTAAAGAGAAAAAAATAAAATTAACTTCTCGGTATAAATTAAAACTAAGATTTAATTGAGTTATAAGTCTTTTATAAATTTAAAAACTTTTAATTAACTCTAAATAAACTTATACTTTTTAATTGAATATAGTTTAATTCGGTTAATGAAATGATACTACTGTTAAATGACTAACATCATTACTATTTTGTCTCATTACCTTACTAATATATTATTTTATTATTTTAAAATTTTCTAATTTTCTAACATTATAATTTTATAATTTTATCAAACTATATATATGTTGCAAAATTTTAAAATTCTAAAATTATAAAATAAAACATGATGACAACTCAACACAATTACAAAACAAGATATAATAACGTAAACCACTTAAGAGATATATAAACTATTTAACATAAATTAAAGACCTAATTGAAAAATATAAGTTTATTTAATATATAATAAAACATAAAAATTTATTAGGAAATCAATGAAAAAATTTTAAATATATAAATTTATCTTAAAATTTAATTAAACCTAGAATTAATGTATAAACTATAATTTATAAAAATTTTCTATATATAATTTATTTAAATTAATAAATAAAAACATTCCAAATATATACTATTATTTTATTAATCATTAAAAATACTAATATGTGCTTATTATATGTGTTATCAATTAAAGACAATATCCTCGTCTCATAAATTAATTTAAAAATAATAAGTTAGACTTAATCCTTAATTTTGATGCTCTCTGTGAGCACGCAACGAGAATTTCGGTATGTCATGTTTTTTCTTTCCTAAATTTGTTATTCCTTACTAATCTGGTCTGAGTTTTCTATTATTTCTTAAAATTGCTTAAAAATTGAAGTCCAAATTTTTTTTATTAGTTTTTTCTATTGTTTATACATCGTGCTTCAAAATACATGAATTTTCGTATTTAAAATTTTAATACATTTCAAATATTATAGAAAAATACATTTTAAAGATGTAGGTGAGGGAAAGTACAATTCAAATTCAAAAAATTTAATGCAAGTTAAGAAAGGCCAGAATGGTGCTAAAATTTAAAGAAAATGGGGTCAAGGCCGCAGATTCATCATTTAATTAAAACTTGATCAGCACAATTCATGAGTTTTGCCCTTGTCGACAACAAATTCTATCTCATTTCATTCCATACGCCGACCCCACCTTACGCGTTAAATAATATCATTTTCACTTGCAGCAATTTTCCTTATTTAGACGCACTACGTAGGAGTTTTCACTTCACATTCGTTTTCCATTTTTAAATTTCATATCATGCGCACTGCTATTATAGTTGTATAAATACAACCAACACAGTGGCTGGTTACAATACAAGGCGTGATTAGAAGAGAAGAACATCATGGTATACTCAGAATTAGTGAGAACGTTTGAAGAAGTGTTGAGCATTCAGGAACTCATAAAGAAACCGCTCACTTCAGTTCCTGAATGCTATGTTCAACAACAGTGCCATAACCAACCCGCACTTTTCCCAGATGAAACCTTATCTCAGGAACTCCCAACCATCAGCCTCAGAAAACTGATCCATGGAGAAGATACGGAACTTGAGCTGCAGAAATTGGACTCAGCTTGTAGGGATTGGGGTTTCTTTCAGGTTAGCAAATTATTAAGCTTCCTTAATTTCACACATCTGTTTTCTTCTTTTGGTCTGAGTTTGTATGTTCTTTACACATATATATGCAGCTGGTGGAGCATGGAATAAGCCCAGCAGTGCTGAAAACACTGAAAGATGAAGTTGAAGGATTCTTCATGCTCCCCTTGGAAGAAAAGATGAAATACAAGGTACTACCAGGTGATGTTGAAGGCTATGGAGCTGTGATTAGATCAGACGATACAAAACTCGATTGGGGTGATAGGTTATTTTTTAAAACCAACCCTCGTAGTATCAGAAAACCACATCTTTTACCGCAGCTCCCTTCGTCGTTCAGGTATCAAAACAAAACCCTTTAACTCTTAGCAAGTTCTTTGATTGTTCCTTTTAAATAACTTCATCACTGAACCGACATAGAGAATTGCACGTAGATATATGGATGAGTTGAGGTATATGATATGCAGGAGTGTGTTAGAGTTATACATAAACGAAGTGCAAGATCTTGGTATGAGGATTATGGGGTTGCTGGGAGAAGCATTGAAGATAGAGAAGAGAGAGTTGGAGGTGTTCGAGGATGGGATACAGAATCTTCGGATGACGTACTACCCTCCATGCCCTGAACCAGAGTTAGTTATGGGACTTTCTGCTCATTCTGATGCATCAGGAATCACCATTCTTAACCAAATGAATGGAGTGAATGGCCTGCAGATTAAGAAAGATGGAGCTTGGATTCCAGTGAACGTCATCTCAGATGCTCTTGTTGTCAACATTGGAGACATTCTGGAGGTTTGTATGGACCCATATTCTTCTCTCTCCCTTCACTCACCAGTTTTATTTATTACTTTTTATCACATTTTTTTTTTCCAATATTTCTTCTGGTCTTATATCTCTTTACAGTATGAAAAAATTATACTAATTTATGCATTAAATGGTGGATTGGGAGAGAATGGAGCTAGGTAGACACTTTTCAGACACGTCAATTTCAATACTCAATTCTTTTCCAAAATGTGTGGATCGCAACATTAAATATGTTTTTTGTTTTTGAACCACCTTGCAAAATTCATTAGTTTTTTTAACCTTGCTCACAACTTACAAAGTTGTCTTTTCCCATCCTTTGACCACAGATCCTTATTTGTCGGAGAGATTAATTTCATCTTAATTTATACTTAATCCTGCAAGTTTAGCTACTTGTGACTTTAATTTTGAAAGTTACTATATCTTAAGTTGTATCAGTCAAATAACTTGCATTTTGAAACTCCATTATTATTATTTTTTATTTTTATTTTTATTTTTAGTGCAATACATGCACGTTTTTTTTTTTATTCTTTACACATATCGTATTTGAATGGGAAAGATGGATTGAACATAAAAGAAATTGACCCTATGCTGTGGTTGCAACTTCCATATATTTTATTGTGGACAAAACAATCTAAGTCTACTTTTCCCTTAAGAAAAAAAAATGATATAATTAACAGTAGATGATTTTTATGTGAACAAATGTTGATCGTATTTATTTGCAATTAAAATAAATTATTTTGCATTTATATTATTTTTTCAGCAGTAAAGTTAAATTATGTAGACATTATTCATTTTTTTATTTGTTTTCAATATTTTTTATTTAATATATTTATCCGTTTTTATATATTCACTTTCATTTGTTCTTTTTTACTTAATAAATAAAGTTATTTTCGCTAAATATTTTAAAATTAGAAATTAGCCAATATAATTTATAAAAAAAAATCACTTCATCAAAACTTAACTAAATGAAGTTTTTTTTAATCTTTTCAACTTTAGTTGGACTCATATTTTACTATATATTAAACTATTAATTTAAGTTATTATGATATATTATTCAATGAAAATGTTTCTAAATGTGGAGGTTATAAGGGTAAAACTTAGAAGCAGCAATAAAATAACAAAAACTTAGTCATAGACCCTTCAATAATGTTTTTATTCAATAATTTTATGAAAATTGTCAAAAGATTGAATTTCTTATGTATAAATTAAATTATCATAAATTTCCTCAACTAGTCACAATTATTTAATACTTTATTGATAGATATTAATTAGTCTAATGCATCCTTTATATATATATATATATATATATATATATATATATATATATATATATATATATCTATAAAAACACATCTAATAGTGCATATACTCATACTTTAAAGATTAGCTAAATAAAAGTCACGTTTTACGGAAACATTTTAAGAATGTGTACCAGTGTATATGATTATTTTATTTTGGATCTATCTAACTATCTTTTCTTCATTTCCTTGCCTATCTTGTCAGACAAAGGAGATTGAGGGGGTTTAATTTATTTTTATACTAATAAAGTAATAACCTTGAAGAATATTAACCTCTTTAATTACAAATAACTAATATGTTTGTTTTATCTGCAATATGGAAATATGGAAATCCTCTGAACAAAAGTTACATGAAAATGGTGTAAATAATAATCTGAGAGTTTACAAAATGAACATTCCAAAAGGAGTTTTCACTCGTGTGAGTGTTTTAGAAGTTTAACTGTAGATGAAGATCACTAGAACGATAAGATATATCGTTTTTATAACGTAAAAAAAAAAACACAATTAGATATTTTAAAAACTGAAAATGCTTTTATTCAAACATTATGTGTTATTCAAACTTTTTAATTTAATACGTTAAAATATGTTAATATTTTTTTACATATAATAATAAATGATTATGCATACTTGACATTATGCATGCATGACAATTTCTAATTAGTTAACTATACTTATTATTTATAACTTGATGGTTAATAATGAGAATTTTATACCCATTAATTAGCTACAATACATGCTAATATAACTTTGGGTTTAATCCATTAGTATATGAAATAAGATATAAGTTTTAGAAGGAAACAAGAGAGAAAAAGTTACGGAAGAGGAGTGCAACAGATTAAAAGGCGATGGAAGAGAGAAAGAACTGAAGAGAAAAATATTGGAATGTGCAGATTATGAGCAATGGAGCATACAAAAGTGTTGAGCACAGGGCAACAGTGAATTCAGAGAAGGAAAGGATTTCCATAGCTATGTTCTATCTCCCGAAGCTTGAGTCTGAGATTGGACCTGCAGTTAGTCTCACAAACCCAGAAAACCCTCCTCTGTTCAAAACAACTGGAGTGGACAAATATGTTGAAGATTACTTCACTCGTAAGTTGGATGGAAAGTCCTACTTGGAGCGTATGAGGATCTCAGATCAAAATCTCTCTATCTAGGTTAGCTTCTAATGGCTAACCTAAAATGTGTTCTCCAACCACTGTGCTTCAATAAATATCATATCATAATAAAGTTTGGCTCTCTTTCTAGAAAAATCTCTTTCTGCCATTTTATTTTGTACCATCCAACAAGCCTAACTTTTCGGCTCTCTTCAATGTCCATTTTATTCTAATCTACTTTCTAAGTTTTGAACTATTCTTTTCATCCATATTTTTAAAAAATAATAAGAAAAAAGGCCCTCTACCATGTTCAAAATTCTAAAAATCAGATTATAATAAATAAATAGTGTATAAACTTCACCTTTGCTAACGTACAAATTAACTCAATACACTAGTTTTACATTTTATAAAAAAAATCATTTTATTTTTTGTTGCCTACGCTCTTCTATATTTATTTACGAGAAGGCCGTTTAAATGTGTTTTAATAATGTTTGATTCATAACATGATTGAGAAAGATTTTCTATTTTTTAAGAATATGAAATTAGAAAAATATGTCGTGATTTGTTTTTAACTCATAATACTTTTCGTTGAACAATATTTTTTGAGAATGTTTATTACAAAATCGTAATCATAAAAATGTGGGAATCCATCATGTTTAAATTAAAATAAGAAGTGTTACAGTAAAAATATTATCATGCAATATTTTTATCACACAATTTAACATACGGTAAATAATTAAGGCTTCTGATAAAAATAGCATGTTCTTCTGCTTTAATTTCATTAAATTTATACGAATATATTTCTAAAATAAATTGATCAATGAAAGATAATTTAATCGTTCTTAAATTACTTTACGAATCATAATTCTTGGCTAACTATCATGAGAACCGAAAAATATTTGCATATTAGTTATCACGCATAGGTTTTGCTAAAATTAATTACAAACCCTTCCATGCCATTCGATGCATACATAATCCTTGACCTAATTAAAATAATGAAGTTATTAAATAAATAGTTCGATCTTAATTTACTCTCTTTGCATAGTATAATTAAGATCTGAAAACAAATTATTCAGGGAAGACACGAAAAGAATTCCGAACAACATTACATTCCACAGCTATACTTTGCCCAAATTAGATTCATATGCATGCATTTAAATATAGGACATGTCTTATGCCAGACTCTTGTCTTCCCATTTCTTTCATAGGCGAAGGTTAGGGCCATCCTAAACCCCATTAGCCATGGCATCAGATGAAGAACACAATGCCAAAGTCCGGGAGAAGGTTCCATTTTATAAGCTATTCACTTTTGCAGATAACCTTGATAGGACTTTGATGATCATTGGTCTCATCTGTGCCATGGCTAATGGGGTGGTGCAGCCTCTCATGACCCTAATTTTTGGGAATATGATCAATGCCTTTGGCTCCACTGATCCTTCCCACATAGTTAAGGAAGTTTCCAAGGTATAATTAACACGCATTAATTTGGCATGTACCCTTGAATCAAGGGTTATTCTAGCCTTGCATTTCTTGCCATGTCCATTTTGTATTAACTATTCCATTGACATAGAATATAATATATGCTTTCATACTAACTTATATGTCTGCATTGACACTTCCGATTTCAGGTTGTGTTATTATTTGTTTACCTGGCCTTTGGTGCTGGAATAGCCTCTTTTCTGCGTAAGATATTTTTATGTCAGTGTTGCGTTTAAGCAAATGTGTGTACATAATATTATAGGAGTTGAGTACTATGTACACTCTATCTTGTCGTTATTTGTCCTATTGGGACTTCGTAGTTTTCCAAATAATAAACCCAGGACTCTGATACGAGGTTTTTTATTGTATGCTGCAGAGGTATCGTGTTGGATGGTGACAGGAGAAAGACAAGCCGCTAGGATCCGTGGCATGTACTTGAAAACTATATTGAAGCAAGACATTACCTTTTTTGACACTGAAACAAGTGGTGAGGTAATTGGAAGAATTTCAGGTGACACCATTCTCATTCAAGAGGCCATGGGAGAAAAGGTATGCTGCTTTTTGCGTATGGAAAGGACCAATATATAAGAAAAAAAGCAGAAGTACTGAAATGAAGTTACTGGCAGGTTGGGAAGTTTATTCAACTCGTTACATCCTTTATTGCTGCCTTTATAATTGCCTTCACAAGAGGATGGCAACTCTCTCTAGTTCTGCTTGCATGTATTCCTTGTATTGCTATTGTCGGTGGAATTATATCCGTGATGATGGCGATAATGTCAATTCGCGGGCAAACTGCTTATGCAGAAGCTGGAAATGTTGTGAAACAAACAGTTGGAGCCATCAGAACAGTAAGACACAAAAATTATTGATAGATAGTTTATGCATTGTTTTTGGTATTTAGGCATATAATATTCCTTGACATCCTGATTTTTAACCAGGTTGCCTCTTTCACCGGTGAGAAAAAAGCAGTAGAAAAGTATGATAACAAGTTAAGAATATCTTATATTACAACTGTTGAACAAGGGCTGGCTTCAGGGTTTGGAATGGGAATACTTTTGTTGATTATATTTTCCACCTATGCACTTGCCATGTGGTATGGTTCTAAACTCATCATTGAGAAAGGCTATGATGGTGGAACTGTTTTCAACATTATCATTTCAGTCAATACTGGTGCAATGTAAGTGACACAATGTTTTTCTTTAAGTCTCTGGAGCTCTGTTTTTGTTTGATGATCATCAATAGAATTTTATTTACTTAATTTACATCCCTTGATAATCTGTTAAACTAGGGCACTTGGTCAGGCAACCCCTTGCTTGAATTCATTTGCAGCGGCTCAAGCAGCAGCATGTAAGATGTTTGAGACAATTAAACGAAAGCCAAAAATAGATGTTTATGACACCAATGGTGTTGTCTTGGAAGACATAAAGGGAGATATTGAACTCAAGGATGTTTACTTCAGATACCCTGCAAGGCCAGATGTTCAGATATTTTCCGGAATCTCATTCTGTATTCCGAGTGGCACAACTGCTGCTTTGGTGGGTCAAAGTGGAAGTGGGAAGTCAACTATAATAAGCTTATTAGAAAGATTTTATGACCCTGAAGCTGGAGAAGTTCTTATAGATGGTGTGAATTTGAAGAATTTTCAAGTTAGATGGATTAGAGAACAGATTGGACTTGTTGGTCAAGAACCTGTCCTGTTTACAGCTAGTGTTAAAGACAACATAGCATACGGGAAAGAAGGTGCAACAGATGAGGAGATAAATAAAGCAATAACTCTTGCCGATGCAAGAAAATTCATTGATAAGCTGCCTCAGGTACAACAAATCTCTCAACTCAGGATATAGTTATGCACACAGTGTCTTACAAAAGTGATATACCAAGTTTTATGTTTGTTATTTTTTCCTCGATATTATTTAAAGCTAAGTTGTTTTGTTCTGTTTGTAGGGCATTGACACGATGGTAGGAGGGCATGGGACTCAAATTTCTGGTGGGCAAAAGCAAAGAATTGCAATTGCAAGGGCAATTTTGAAGAACCCAAAAATCCTTCTCCTCGATGAAGCTACTAGTGCATTAGATTCTGAGTCTGAACATATTGTTCAAGTAGCACTTGAAAAGGTTATAACCCCAAGGACTACTGTAGTTGTTGCACATCGTTTGACAACTATTAGACACGCTGACATCATAGCAGTGGTACATAAGGGCAAAATTGTGGAGAAAGGTAATAAAATTGAACCTACTGTTTCAGTTCCTTTTTTCAGCACAATACTTTTGGTGTCATGTTTAGTCTGCTAAGCATAC
>Ga0214543_1013338_pt1 | contig 10392 bp, 7 predicted proteins | sample CNSS2metaG_FD_160094 | JGI IMG/M metagenome (GOLD analysis project Ga0214543, IMG submission 160094) | Root nodule microbial communities from cowpea collected in UCLA plant growth center, Los Angeles, California, USA - CNSS2 | ecosystem: Host-associated > Plants > Roots > Nodule | place: USA...
ACTGGGCCACTTCACTACCAGCACTATCAGCGACGCGAAAGAGAGGAAAAAATGCTCGAAGGATGTTGCAGCGGCTGCTAGTGAGCAAAAAATGTTTGGATAATGCGGGGACTGTCAGAGAGCAAAAAATGTTTGGTGAATGCGGGGACTATCAGAGAGGAAATAGGTTCAGAGGGCACAATGGCTGCGGAAGAAAAAAATTGCTTAGAAAAAAATTGCTTAAAGGGTTGCCTCTGTTTCTGATTTGAATGTGTGATTGGGAAATATGTTGCTGTGTGCGGACAGTGATGATAAAAAATGCAGTGCAATTTAAAAAAATTGTTCCCTATGGCCTCGGTTCTTACCATAACCGAGGCCAAATGCGCTGCCAATTTTGTGAATCTATGGCTTCGGTTAACACCCGAGGCCAAAAGTCATCTCCTTTTTACCTCACCCCAATATGCCTCGGTTCTAAAACCGAGGCAGAATAACAAAAACAACCGGGGCCAAAAGCCCTTACTGCACTGGTGAAACTTATATTTTTTTGTAATTGATGTTGCAGAATTGGTGCAGAGCTTGTGAAGGCTGCATGCTATGATGTCATCAAAGCTTGTGACGACAACAACCAAGAAAAGTAATTTTTTTCCTTTCTCATTCTTTATTTTGTATTTCAATCATTTATACAATACACTCTTCTATCTATTAAAACATTTTTATAGGAAATTATTGAATAAGACTTAGGATACAAATATGTGCATACATGTTCAATCTTATATCAAAGATTATGCTAGAAGCAAAGTGCTACTGGAACATGCAATAGTTAACCCTTTAGTTGCATATAAGAGAAAGAGAAATCAATGTTACAGCAGAGGGAACATATAGAAAAGAAGAGAAGGGATATGAATTAGTTTCTGGTAGGATAGTACTACAGATAAACAAGTTACACAACATGTTATTATAATGTGTTATTTTTTTTTCTTTCTAATTTTTATCATTCTTAGATTTTGAAAGTCTATAATTTTGATATAACATTTCATTTCACTATTAAATTTGATACTAATTTTTGTGTATAAATTCTGGTGTTCAGTTTTGGTCGAAGTTTGACGTTATTAAGAAAGGAGTTTAGCAGTACCAAGAAAAAGTTGACTTCCTTTGCTCAAGTATATATAATATCTTTCTTTCTAGATAATTTAGTTTTTGTTCATTTTTCACACTTTATTATGTTTAATTACTTTGTTGTTTAATTCACAGATGGAGCAAAGGATTATCAGACTTGAGAAATCTCAATCACCAGCCTCTACTTCTCAATCACCAAAGTAGAGTTTATATCATGTTCTTATTTTAATTAACACTGTGTACATTTATGATACTTTTGTTGTATTGTGTGTTTTTTATCAACTTTCTGAATGATACTAATAGTTTTCATTGTAGACAATCTTATTATAATTAATTAAAATAATTATAAAGACACAATTATTAAAAACAAAACTTCTATTTACAAGTAGAAACACTTTTGTATTTCTACTTAAATAATATAATTTTTAAAATGTATAAAATAAACAATTTTGAAAAAAAAAAATAATGAAATATTACGTGATTATTTTTTATTAAAGAGTTAGCATTTTCTTTTATGTAGAAATTATATAATTATGTATTTTATTAAATAATAACATTTTTTTAATGTGATGAATGATAAAATTAGAAAAATGGCACTAAAAAAATGGTACTTTTTGTTATATAAAAGCTAGTGAGACATAAGTGCATAGTATCTCTTTCTTATAATAAAAAAATACAATTAAAAAACTATTCATTGAAGTTATAAGAAGTTAATTATTGAAACAAATATTTTTTATTTCTTTGAATATAATTAGTAATTAGTGTAAGCATTTTTTATAAATAATAAAATGTAAAATGAGTTCCGTTGAAAACGTAAACGGTGGGTATAAAATAGGTATATTAGAAAACTGTTATAAAATATATTTTTTCTCTATTAATTATTATATAATGATAGACATAAATTATCGATCATAGATATATATTAAATAAAATAATTATTCTAATTTATATGAAGATGAAAATAATTTATGACATAGGTTTTGTAAAAATAAAAAAAAAAGGACTCGTCTGAGAATATGTATGGGCTTGTGGATCTGGGCCCATTTGAAAAAATGGGTGAAGGAACCAAACCATCCATTCTGAATCGTTGAGTATACTTCTCGTTATCCTTACCTGTGTCTTCTGTGTCAAATTCAATCCACCAGAAATGACAGCAATATTAAGCCACCACCACCGCCTATTCTCCACTGCCACGCGCTTAAACTCTGCCACCAGAGACTCACGGCGGCGGCGAGGGAGCGGCACAAACTCTGTTCGGTGCGCTGACGTGAGCACAGCCACAAATGAGAATCGGCGAGTAACAGTGAGTAACCGGAGCGATTCACTGGAGATATGCCGAGTGCTGAATGGGATGTGGCAGACCAGTGGAGGTTGGGGTCGAATCGACAGAGACGACGCCGTAGAGGCCATGCTTCGTTACGCCGATGCTGGCTTATCTACCTTCGACATGGCCGATCACTGTAGGTTTACAATCTTTCTACTCGCTGCTACTCTGTGCTGATGTGGACATTTCCTCTTGGCTGTGATATTGGTGCTTGTTAGTTTTCTCATAGATTAGAAATTACTTGGACGCCTAGTAATATTCATTTTCTTTGATATTTTCAACTATACATACCTAATTCGAAGTTCACATTTTTTTTTTTACCAGACTTCTTTATACACGGTATTAAAAAACATTAAATATATTTTATAACAGAAAATGTTTTCCATGATTAAAAATAAGCTTAGTTTTTCTGTACTCTTATTATCTCTTATTATTATACATATAGATGTAATATTGAATTTTCTTTTATGTTAAGAGTTTATTATTATTGAAAAATATTATTAATTTTATTAATTTTCCAATACACTTTATAAAACAATTAAATGAAAGTGTAATAAGTGTTTTATATTGTAGAGATATTAAATATAGTTTTTAGGTAGTTTCTTTTGTATTTCTTTCAGATTGGTTAGATCCTGTGCTTTTGTTTTTATTTTTTATTTTATTTTACATGTCAAATACATGGTTGGCATAAGTTTTGTTTTTTAAATTCGAAATATAAAAATATTAATTTTTCTTTGTTTATTAAATTAAAGGATTATTTAACATTTGATTTATAATTATTCTTAATTTGTGATTCCCAATTAATAATTATTTATATTTTTAGCAAATTGTATTTATTTTTAAAACAAAGTATTTAATAAGGTTTATAAACACTGTCGTGAATTGTTGACGTTAGGCTGAAACGATGTCGTTTGACGTGGACCGAAGCAATCCACGACATTGCCCTTTGTTTTTTTCAAAATTAAACGCGAATGAACTAACCATACATAAACACGTCCACTTCACCGTGCAAAACAACAATTGAAAACAATACATAAATTTTAAATAGGAAGAACCTTGGCCAAAAATAACAAAATTTTAGATATTTAATAAAACAAAAGTTTTATATCGAAACTCAATTACAAATATCCGTTCCCTTAAAAAAATTATTTATACCAATAAAATGATAAAAACGAATGGTGGAGAGCAACAGAGTGCTGATATAGGATAAAGCAGTGACGACGCTGCACTGTGACCATGACTCTATTCTTTCTCTTGTTAGAGCAACACGTAAATTTGCTAAAAGGAGCTGTCTTATTTCGTGTATTTCCTACAGTCACTATAGGTTCTTGAGCAATTTGGAAATGTCAGAGTTATTGCGGCATTCTTTGGGCAAATTCACTTTCAGTCCAAATGGAGCACCAACTAGGAGAGGAATAGTAGTAACACCAAAATATAGGCATCTGAGGCCATTCCAATGTGTGTACACACAGGATAATCGAAGCATTGTCGTGAAGAATGGCAATGATTCTTTGGATATATGTCGGGTTGTGAATGGGATGTGGCAAACCAGTGGTGGGTGGGGCAGAATTGATAGGAATGATGCTGTTGATGCTATGCTTAAATATGCTGATGCTGGACTCACCACTTTTGATATGGCTGATATATGTATGCAACTTAATTAACTGCTTCTACTTGCTTTCTGTTTAAAATAATGTACCCCTTTGAGGAAATTTCTTGACTACACGCTGAAGTTATTCGTTAGAGGAATAGAAGGTGATAGTAGATTTGATGTGTTCAAATTTGAGTGTTATGTGATTGTTGGATGCTTCAGATGTGGATTCTTCCCAACATGAGCTTTTTGCAAGTCTTCTTAGAGGTTATGCCTTTTGAGGATTGTTCTCATTGTTGTGTTCTTCGGGCTTTGCAGATGGACCTGCTGAAGATCTATATGGGATTTTCATCAACCGAGTTCGTCGTGAGCGTCCTCCAGAATTATTGGAACAGGTCAGAGGGTGAGTTGATCAAGTAACTTCCTATTCTTTTATAATTTTTCTTCTATTTGAAGATTTGAAGAAGATGCAGCTACTTTTATAGTATTTGGCTGGTAAGAGTCCTACCATATATTTCTAAATTGTTATTGAAAGTATAAAGGAAAGTATTTTCTTATTATCCATTGTATCATCTGGTGCAGTCTCACTAAGTGGGTGCCTCCGCCAGTTAAGATGACTGCTAGTTTTGTAAAAGACAGCATCAATGTTTCAAGGAAGAGGATGGATGTAGAATCCTTGGACATGCTTCAGTTCCATTGGTAGTTAATCCCTCTGTATTGTGTTTATTTGATCTAAAAACTATCATGGTTCAAGCAGCATACTTATTTATCCAAATTTTGCAATTCTTGAAACTTTTAGGGAAAATCATAACCATTACCATCATCCATGACCATAAGATCATACATTTTTTCTTCTGTACTGAAATAGTGAATAAATGAGTACTGGATTCCCATTATCTAGCCAAACTACTTCTATAAATAGTTATAGCTATCTGAAGTTCAGGATTCTTATGACAATTCACCTCCATCTCTAATGGATTTAGGTGGGATTATTCAAATCCAGGCTACTTGGATGCGCTAAAACACCTTACAGACTTGAAAGAAGAAGGTTAGTTTTGTTTCTGATTAACGGTTACGAATTCATATATAAGTTCACATTTCTTGCTTTGATCAAACTACGTTAAGTTAAAATTTAAAATTTGATACAGGTAAAATCAAGACTGTGGCTCTGACAAATTTTGATACAGAGAGGTTACAAATTATTCTTGAAAATGAGATTCCTGTTGTAAGCAATCAGGTAAATCCACTTGCTTTAATTTTTTTGAGTTTTTTAATAATTCTTTATACCTCGGGAACCTTAGTGGTATCTTCGATGTCACAGGTGCAACACTCACTCGTCGATATGCGTCCTCAACAAAGAATGGCAGAGCTTTGTCGGCATACAGGAGTCAAACTTATAACGTCTCTCTCTTTCTTAGAAGATAAAGAATTTTCAGCATAGAAAATAGTTCTTCCAAATACTAGATGAAAGTTTAGTACAAGTTATCTAAAAGAATTTCCACTTAGTAGATCAATTTCTGATGCAGGTATGGAACGGTAATGGGTGGTCTATTGTCTGAGAAGTTCCTTGACACCAACATAGCTATTCCTTTTGCTGGTCCTGCAATAAACACTCCCTCCCTCCAAAAGTACAAAAGGGTACGATTTCATGACCACCTTTCGTTATTTGTGGGTAGTTTAAGAAATATTTAGCATCTTTTGTCCTCTTTAAAAGGTTCTGTCACATGTAAATATGCGACCTTGTAAAACTAAGATAAGTTTTTTAGGTAGATGGTCTGGCAAAGGGTTATTAGTGACAAACAATTGAAGTTGATGATTTTGATTTTTGTCCACATAACTTAGTTATATTCATATATTTTTCTATACTTTGAATCTGTTGACAGATGGTAGATGCTTGGGGAGGATGGAATTTGTTCCAGGGATTGCTTAGGACTCTGAAACAAGTAGCTACTAAACATGGTGTTTCAATTGCAACGGTTGCTGTGAAGTATATATTAGATCAGGTGAATTTGATGTGCTTATTACTATAAAGTCTGATTCTCATGTTACATTGGATGAGCTATGATATATATCCCTTTCATTCTGCCTCTTGTCAAACATGCAGCCTGGTGTAGCAGGATCAATGATTGGTGTGAGACTTGGCTTGTCAGAACATATTCAAGACGCCAATGCTATATTTTCTCTTGCTCTTGATGAGGACGATGTGAGCAGCATAAGAGAAGCCACGGCGAAAGGAAAGGATCTACTAAAAGTGATTGGTGATTGTGGAGATGAATACAGGCGTGCATGAGTCATGTTGGGTTATCAAGCTGGTGAAATGCTGTGTTTATTTTACATGGTACAAGAGCATGAAAAGGGGTTGGCGACAGAGGAAAGTGTTCAAAGCCCAATTTTTTGACAGTTGAAGATCTGTATGTAATACTTTTATGGATTACTCCGACTGGTAAAAAAACAATATACATGAAAAGAGAAAGTAATGAATTCTCTAATATATTTTGTCAGATTTATGCAAACTCTTTTCACGCATTGGCTATGTCGAAGTATGGAAACTTTGGTGTCACACTTGGCTCTGTTTAAACTGATTCTGGCAGTGTGTGTGATCTTTTTGCCTCAGAAATAATATAATGTTTTACAAAGCATTATCGAATAAATTCAAAGACTTCGTTATTAATACACGATTTGTGAAACAAATTAACTTTTACAATATATGACATTTATCAGTGGTAGGATGGTCTAATTTTGTATTAAGATCCATAATGAGAGTATGCGTTTGTCACATACAAAACACAGTCGGCATACATTTCTAATTTGGAAAGCTCTGAGTTGGTACCTCCTTAAAGCATCTCTGATCCAAATCATTCATTGCTTTGGCTTTCTCAAGGAACTTTTTATGTTCAGTTTGGTAATGTTGAGCTTCTTGGATCATTCTTTTTCTTGGCATCTAGGGTAAAACATGCATAGAAAGAGGCCACTAGGTGGAAGAGGAAGACCGAACAAATTGTTATCACCGGCTCCAATTCTCATCTTTGTATATGTATATATATTTGTATTAGTATTAGTGTATTTAATAGTATATATTGTTTATTTTATTTATATTTTATGCAGTATAATAGTGTATGTATTAGTGTGTATAATATTGTATGTTTTTTATAATCTTAGCCTTTTAACTAATATTTTTAAGTATGAACTTGTATTGTTAAATTTTGTAGGTTTAGTATTGTAAGTTTAATTTTGTACAATTATATTTATTTTACTCTTGATACTTTATTTATGCACAATTCATCTTCAATGGAACATTTGGGTAAGATAATTCTATTTCTTGATTCATTTGGCTGACTAATGTATTTATTAGGGTTGTATGTAGTGAAATATGATATTTTAGTTCTCTGTACAGTAGAAAATTTAAGTCAAAAAGAAAATGAATAGTCGAAGGAAAATTGTTTCATCTCGTCTTTAAATGATTGATATTATAGGGTTGGCAGAGAAACAATAAAGACGGAAGGAATACGGGATTAATATATTGAGAGATACACAAAACAGAAACAGGCTTTTGTTTTTAGGGAAAATATGTTTTTAGTCCCTATAGTTTCGGCTGATTTTGGAAATGGTCACTGCTCGAAACTTGTTAATTGTTTGGTCTTTGCACTTTTTAAATGTATGGTTTTCGTCCCTATTTTTGGACGGCGTTAAAAACGTTCTGTCGTGGCAAACGGCGTTCCACATCAGTGATAGATATTTTGACATCTGTGCAGAGATTGCAGTGACACGTGTATTAGGAATATATATTTTTTTTTACGTTTTAGTAAGTAAAACGCACGTGTATTAGGAATATATATATATATATTCCTAAGACACGTGTCACTGAAATCTCTGCACAGGTGTCAAAATATCTATCACTGATGTGGAACGTCGTTTGCCACGACAACACGTTTTTAATGCCGTTCAAAAATAGGGACGAAAACCAGACATTTAAAAAGTGCAGGGACCAAACGGTTAACAAATTTCGAGCAGGGACCATTTCCAAAATGAGCCGAAATTAAAGGAACTAAAAACATATTTTTCCCTTGTTTTTATTATTTATATGTGTCTTTTTTTTTAAACCTAAAAAGCTTTTTTCCCCCAAGTCATTTTCATTACATCCCTACGTAAGATAGATAAGATTCATTATATCACTATTTTCTAAATTGAATTCTGTCTCTTATAAAAAATATAAAAAATAAATACACCTACATGTGAACATTTACTAAATTTATTTAATTCAAAAACACGTATTGATCTCATTAAATTTGTTAAGTAATAACTTAATTTCATTTTTGCATACAATATTATTTTAAAATTATCAAGGCTCGCTCAACCCTTCTCCAGACCTCCACCAGCCCAATTCAGGAAGACTTGTGCTGACGCCAGCCATCAAACTTCTTCTGCGATTGCAACTCGCCGGTGGCATCGCCTTCTCCTCCGATTCCGGTGCGTGCTCCGATTTCACTTTTCTCACTTAAGAATTTTGTGTCATTATCATTAGAAGTTATATGTGCCCATAAGGTGTTTGTAGAAATGTTGAAACAAAGTCCGTAAGGGTGAAATACTTGCCAAGTAGTTTGGTATATTTAAAAAAAAAAATTAATCACATTACTTGGTTTGTTTCTTTCTTTTTCACTCACTTATTCCTGCATTCACCTCCATTAGCTCCATTAGCTTGTGAATTAAATTTAAAAAGATAGGCACACTTACGAAGGAAAACAATCGTGAAGGCCACAGGAAACCCATCAACCGTTCCCTTGTACAGCCTTAGCTCACCGATCACCACTATCCAACCAATAGCAATACGAACTATACTATTATATTGTAATTCGTGCTTATTTTTGTTTCAGCTGTCGTGTCTTGTGAGCTGCTATAGAAAAGAAAAAGAACAGAAAAAAACAGAATTGTTGTGGTTTCTTTGCGGAAGGATTACCAGAAAGCAACCATGGATGGTACGTCATCTCTTGCATACTGACTATATTGTCTTTACTGGCATGTTAAATTGTTTTGCTTTAGATCACATGCCTTACAATAAAAAACTTGAAATAAAAAATGAAAAGGTTCAAATGTTTGGAAGATGAATAATGCTGATAAACTTGTGTGTGGGGTTCAGTTGATTCGCAGCCAACGATGGATGAAACAATTTTGGTTGGTGATGATTTAATGACTGGTCCTCCATCGCCTGTAGTCCCACCGGAAATAGCCTCCCATGTACTCCAAGGTGTTGATTTGTGTGATGGACTTCTCAGGAATCTATTTCTCTGTAAGTCTCGTTTTCATTAAGCAGGTGCAACTGTTCTTTCCCTTAATTCCTTTGCTTGCATAAAATCAGGGAACAATTTATTAGGCATCTTTGGTATTTGTTTTGGGTTGTTAGTTTGTTTTTTATATAGTTTTTAGTTGTATTTCTGTTTTTCTTCTTGCGGTATAGTATGTATATATAAACCTTTCCTTTAAGTGAATAAATGTAGTGAATTCTTCTGTCTGAATTCTAATACAGTTGTATAGAGAAGGAAGAACGTCTAAAATCCTGATAATTAATGTGTATAAAAAGTAAGGAAATTAGCGGCGCAAAAAGAAAATAAGACTAATTTATTTATATACTTGTTTTTTTTTTTCTAGTTTAATTATAGTAACATATTATATTCTGGAAATTGTATCATAAGATTTACTTTTAAGAAAAATAAGCCCTTGGATCTACGTGTTTATTTTCATTTGATAATTCTAAGTAGATGCAATGACATGCATTAAGCAGTTATTTTGCTTTGTTTGTAATTAGGATTAGGGTTATGTAGGGACATGAGTCACTTGATTTTTCCGACTTTACTTGTAAAAAGAGTGGTTACACTATTTTTGTATGACCAGATTGGAGAAGTTAAAGGATTAACTTCAACAAGGTTCAGCAATAGTGCAATATGTTAACGAGATCATTGTTTTTAATATTAGATGTTTGTCTATTCCAGCCTTTTTTTATCTGAACGTTTTATGAGCTTTTTCAGGCTTGCAAATCAATGACATTGAACCGTTTTGTCAAGACCAAATTGCTTTATATAAGGAATGTGCTGAACGAAGGGTGAGACCATTGTTATCATATATCATTTATGAATATCCGTTTATTTCTCTTCCTCCTTACTCCATCTCTTCCATTTTACCACTAAATCATATGTAATCTTCTTTGAATGATCTTTAATATGTGACAATTCAGTTTGTTAGATTATCTTCACCTTTACTTTTTTTTTTTGGAAAAAAAATAAATAAACCACAGGATAAGGAGATACGGAAGCGACTTCAAGATAGTGAATTGAAGTTGGGTTTATCAATGCCTCTAGATGAAGCCAAGGGGAGGGCCTCTCAGCTTGAG
>Ga0214543_1013345_pt1 | contig 10379 bp, 6 predicted proteins | sample CNSS2metaG_FD_160094 | JGI IMG/M metagenome (GOLD analysis project Ga0214543, IMG submission 160094) | Root nodule microbial communities from cowpea collected in UCLA plant growth center, Los Angeles, California, USA - CNSS2 | ecosystem: Host-associated > Plants > Roots > Nodule | place: USA...
TTAGTGATTTTTTTTGTGTTATGTTTTCTTCCTTATATTTCAAGAGTCTTATTATATCAAAAGTATATTTAGATTTACGATAACCTCAAATTCTTTTTTCTCTTTTTTTTTTTTTTCTTTTCCTCTACTTTTTTCTCGATATATTTTACAAAAGTTTTCGAAGAAAAAATATCTCCCATGACGACAACAAGTAGAATCAGAATTAAAGCACATTGACTTAAATGTTTTCTGGTGTAAATCCTTCAAGTCCAACTTGAATGAGTGGGTGTGCGTGTGTATGAATATTGTATATGAATTTAATATATTTCATATTTTGAAATTTATAGAAAATTAGTTTAAAAAGGATATTGGAAGAAAGAAATAATTTGAAAAAGAAAAAATGAATGATCCAATGAAATTGGAGACATATAAGAAGTAGTTACATTAATTGGGTTGGAGTTAGTAATGAAGCTTTAAATTTAGTTACAGCAGGGCCCATCACCATTTTGACATATTATACAACAATAAATGGCTTAGGTGATGCATTAGCTTACCACCACAAAAAGTAACGTCGGCACAACAACAACAAATCTCGGGATATTTTTATATATATTATTTGGAGAAACTTTTCAGGGAAACTTTCAATTATTTTTCTTTTGGGTTTAAATTTTGGAAAAATATAAATTAAACTTTTTTTTTATAAAATATATTTGTCTTCAACAATACCATAAATGATTTAATATATATATGTTTGGACTTCATTGCATTTATTTGGATAAGTATTTAAATTGTATTATGTTTTGCTATACTTAAAAGCCTTGTATTGTTTAACATTTGAGATGAGAAATCCTTTATATACAGTATTTTTCTATAATCTATGGAAACGTTTGTTAAGAATAAAATCATGGTTAAATTATTAATTTTTAAAATTGACAATATTTCTAGTATGATGATTAATCTTAATCTGTGTGATCTTATTTAACAAACTTAAAATTGAAATATTGATATTTCTGATATACATAAATCTCCTATTTGGTTTAGAAGTATAGAAAAAAATGAAGTTTATACAAATCTTTGTCTTAATTTTCTTCTCCCATACCAATATTTTTTTGAAAGATAAAATCGTAATAAAACAATTTGAACTTAAAAAATAGATAATACCTCAAGTGTAAAAGTTAATTTTAATAATCCATTGATCTTAAGAGACTTAAAATCAAAACATTAATAATATTTACAAATATAAGAGAAAAAACTAAAAATATATATAGTAACTATATTGTGATTATGATGATTCTTGTTGTAACTCTTAATTTTTGAGTTAATGTGGAAAGACCTAAATAGTAGTGCAGTCTTAATTTTCTTTTCATTTTAGAATAAAATAGTGGAAGTATAATGTTGTTTAAAATGAAACGCATCTCGTAGTAATTTTTGAAAAGGTAAAATAATTTAACTATTGGTAAAGAAAAGAAAAGATAAAAAAGTGGTGAAGAAATTAATATGATGAGAGGATTTAAAATTATTGGTGGAGTCCTTTTTGCATGATTAGGTGACGTCACTACCTGTCTGTCAGTTAAATTCACGCTCGACATCTTTTGCCAATGATTTGTCTGATTAGAAGTGTTTTATTGTTCATTTATTATCATTAAAACCATTAATATCTGCATAACAAACAACTTCATCACTCATCAACATGAACTTCAATCTCACTGCCCCATAATTTTATACCTAATATATATTTTCTTTTATTCAATAACTTTATGTGCAAATTTAATTAACCCCTTCAAAAAGACGAAAATGTGGTAGATTTTTTGAGAGAAAAGGAGGTGGAAAATTAGGTGGTAAGGAGCAGCAGATTCCAATAATTTGACACATAAAATTCCCTAATTCCCTGTTTGGGCCCAGAAAATCTGTTAATCCTGGCATAGTTTGTGATGAGGAAATACTGAGAAATGATTGATATTGACGCAGCAGCATGTGCCTCCATACTGCCATTTTGCCAACAGCTTGGGAGTTACTGCTTACCACATCACAAATCGGAGATCAGACCCACCACATCCACTCAATATCCTCTGTTTTACAGTACTCTCCTCTGTGCTTCCACTTTCTATGGACATGCCACACAAAAAATAAATTCACCCATATCATCTTTTTCATTCCTATTTCAACTAAAACAATACTCTCAAATTTATATTACAAAATTAATTAGTAAAGTGAAGTTTGCACTCTATTTATATATTAGAAGATTGTTTAATCTTGAGACTTCTAAAAATTTTTGATACAGTTTCTTTATTAAACTTTAAAAATATGTTAAATAATAAGATAAAGTATGTTAAAAGAAAGTAGGAAGTTGTTGTTTTTGTTTATAACTAGAAGGGTATAAAGACAGTAAAGTAACTAACTTAACAGCATACATAAAAATATACAAATTCACTAGAGCTGATAGATTTATTCGGGTGTGTGTACTCTTCGTAGCTATTAAGGAGGCAGCTGCAGCAAGAGAGCAGGTGGTAATAATCACAGTCCTCCATATTGAAGCTTGTTACATGCTCTTAATTGGTACATGTGACAACGGGGTATAGTCAGACAGGTACAATAATGCAAAATTTGCAGCACACTGCCACATCCCTCACATGTCATGTTGGACATCAGCTTAAGTGTTTGTCCTGGCTGCTAACCTGCTGCAACCAGCATGTGCATTCTAACTCCCCCAAACAAATCAAGATTTTGGTTGGTTTTGTCTCCATAACTGCTACACTGCATATTTTAACTTACACTTTCGCCTTTTCGAGGTTATTGTAAGTGAATCGTGGAGTTTTATTACGATTTTGTTCTTTAAAAATATATCAAAAAATATACATAAAAAAGGTATTTAAACTGTGTTTGACCCTGTTTTATAACGGAAATGAAAGAAAGAAAATGTGAAATTGATCGAGTAAGTAATATGCAGTTTTGTGAAACATTAAAGTGTATTCCTATTTACCCTGTTTTGTCTGAAGTGATGTTATTAATCTGGAAATGAAAGAGGTCAACGTCTGATATGTTCCCTGTTGCTGCTGCATAGCCGTATCATTGAATATGATTTGGTTTTGGCCTGTTATATGCTGTGATGGTGCCAATAATTGTTCTTCATCACAGTAAACTGCTCCAACACCCGATGAATGATACATACGAGTAAAACAATGAAAATGATAGCCCTCTAGACAGTATTATCTTTTTGACATGTGAAGTCTTTCGGACTTGAATGATTTTGTTGTAAATTGTTGTTGCTTCGGACAAACACAGAATCACACCATAGCCGCATAGGGCAATGTGCACCTCTGTTGGAAATACTTGACATTATTCATGAATAACACAAATTAACAACTGAGCAAAGAAACAGAAGATATTTTAGGTGAATTCCTTATCAGCTTCAACACAGTTGGACCTTCAAAGCATTAAGTTTATGAAGGAGTGTTTTATTGGAGAGATACAATATCAATGAAACATAAATTCAACTAGATAAAATATTGACATCACTTTCAATCCAAAACATTAAGACAATAAATTTATAAACTTTTATTTTTATATATTGTTCTACTTTCTTATTTCTAACCAATGTGAAACTTAGACTCATACTTAGATTCATAACACAAAGTTATAGATTAAATTTGTCAAAGAAAATGCCAAAATTAAAAAAAAAAAAAAGTAAAGAAAATGCAAATTGAATTGATATGAAGTAATTAAAAAACATATATGTGCATTATGATATCGTGTGGATAAAGGAAAGCAGCTTATCTTGGACTCCTCCAATCCTATATATCAATACTGACTACATCAGATAAATGATTTTACATAGTTTCTTCTGTTTGGATATAAGTTTTGTTTACCTTCGGTTTACTTTAAATGAATTGCATAATTTACAAGACATTTAAATACCACTATAAAAAAACATATTTACTATCATCTAAAACCTAATTTTAATAAGTAAAAAAGTCAAATATTAATTAATCAATTTTTTTTCTCAGAAAAATAATGTCATTGATTTTGCGTTATCATCAACTTAATTTATTGATATTGATTTTTGAAGGTTACTATAAGTATTTTAATTTTAAAATTTATTTAATTTAGTGATAGCTAAAATAAAACTAAATGAAATCTATTTTTAATATTAATTTAATTTGTATCAATGTGACTGATGTTAAGGACAATAATTTTAATAAGAATTTTATTGTAAAAGGTCCTTATCTTAAACAAAAAATAATAAATAAAACATAAGAAAATTATAGTGGACGAGGGAAATGAAAATGGATGAAGATGAGTATCGATGAAATTAGTAGGTGAGTCAAAAAGACCAGTGTAGATGAAAGAAATGAGTGAGTTGATTTATATAGAAAATTGAAAAAAATTGTGAGTGAAAAGATTTATTATCTTTGAATATGGACCTTTGGATTAAGAATAATCAATGACTCTTATTCTTGTGTCGTATACTTTTTCTTCAATTTTATAGGAAAAGGAATGTGGCCAAAAGGTCAGCAGATGAGAGGTATGATAGTTACACACACGCATGCTAATGGAACATTTGTTAGTAATGAAACAAAGGAAATTTGTATAATTGCGATTATGATAAAGTCTATAATATTATCTTTCACACTTCATTTTATTTCAATTAATTTCTTCTCATGTTCTATATAGGGAAAAATTCAAGTAATGAATCAAAATTATCATCATGTCAATCAAAATATATATCAAGTACCGATTCTTTAGCTTATGCTTTCGAAAGTCAAGAATATCATGGACGTGTTAAGGATTTATGTTTCAGACTTTGTCCATTTAAAGTGTTTGGCTTCAATGCTCATTCGTATAGTGGGATGCCATCAAGTTTTCCTTTTTATACATAGTTATAAAATCAGGTTAATAATTTCTTATTTTTGATCATTGCTTTTTTCTTAATTTATCTCTTCTGGATAATGTTATTTTTAAGACTTGATATACTAGTAGAAGAATATTTTAAATTTAGCAGAACATGTATTTAACTAAAACTTCACTCACAAACTAAGCTAAAAACAATCCACCACATCTTCAAAATTTAAAATATAAAATAGACTTAAACAACTTCAACAAATTTGCAGGCAAGACTTGTTCAAACTTAAATAACGACTAAGAACAAGCTATAAGAATTTGAATTTAAAAAATAGCTACTGAGGCACACAATAACAAATATGCATCATACATGTAGTTATGATTTTTCTCAATCCTGATTATGAACTATATAGCCAATAATATAGCTAAACAGTTACATAACATGTACATTTTCAAAAGACAAATGTTCTTATCACAACGTATACAACCAAGGCAAATTAAAATATAAATAGATGTAATAATGCCATAGAATCCCATAGTTCCTCGATGTAGGGTTGTTCATTAAGATGCTTCCTCTTTTCTTCCTATCATCTTTTCTTGATTCAGTAGTTTTCATTGACAAATTCACATTTTACTTCAAATACTTCCCTCTATACGGTAGGTTAGTAGTTTGGTTTCTCAGTCATACTTTCTATTTAATCATTTTTAGAAATTTTCTTTTCTTACCACATTGTTGCGTCAGTCAGTTTCTTAGAGATAAAAATGCAATATATTTACATGCTTTCCTTCTTAGATTCTTCTGCAATATGTTAATGAGAACGACTACCTACTCCTCTCTTCTTAACTTATGTTTCAAAATCTAATTTCAAAAGTCTAAAACCTAGTTTTTTGTAATTTAAAATCTGTGATTTCAAAATCCAATATATAATTTCACATTATATATTTATGAGGGTTATCGAAAGAATAAAAGTAATACTGTATATAATCTAAAATTATGGCTTTGAGTGCATAAAAAACGCACATTTTAAACCTAGGAAGAAGTTTGAGGTTTAACATATCAATTTGTACTGTGATCTTTAAAGGGATTTTGGTTCTGGGATCCTTAGAGGGAATATGTTAGATATAGAGGAGCCTTTAATCCAATCGTCAATTGAATTTGGTGAAATAGGAAAATGAGCCTTCTTCTTCAAAAGTATAACTTCATCAGTCCTTATAACTTCAAAAGCAACAAGCCCATCACTCTTGATTCCTTTTAAGATCTTCACCACCTCATCCATGCATGTTCTCATATCTCTTTCTTGTTGTATACACCTAAAGGCCAACTCTACCATTGTTGTTGTCATCCTCCTTATAGCATGATCCTTCTCAAACCCATGATAAGGATCAACCAACTCATGTTGTTCTTGGTTTTGAATTTTTTTTATAACCATGTTTGATTTAAGTTTGTATTGTTGTTAGACATGTAAAATACAGACAATTTGATTAATTATACTCTAAAATAGGTTTCTTCATTAACATAACAAGTTAATGAAATTAAGACAATAATGACTTTCTTTGTACAAAACTATCAAGGAAAATTGTCTTATGACTTTCCTATATTCCATTCATCCGGTGATATTTAAATCTTTTGTATATTAATATATATTTTATAGTGTAAAAATGTTACTTATTATGATTATTTTTTATGTTATGTATCTAATCAAGGGAGTGTTCCTAACGAAGAAACAAATGATTCACATCAAGATTGGAGAATGTTATTAGACTTTCATTATGTTTGACTCTATAACTATAAGAATAAAGATATTGTAATATTTCACTACTTTAAAGGTTTGAACTTTATTATTTACCTTGAACTTAAATACAATGTTCCTTGTTTTTATGAATGTTATATCTAGTTAAAAACAAATATCAAAAATTTATAATGTTTGCTTTTTATATTATATGTTTTAGGAATTGTGCATTAAAAAACTACAACAAAAAAAAAATCAAGGGAATTTGAAAAATCAAGTAAAAACATCAATAAACAATGAATTGCATTGTAGGGGTAAAAGTTACTGAAAAGGGGTTCTAGTACTGTCATGCCATGCAAAGGATTTAAAACCGATGGCAACTAGTAGATGTTTGCAAAACTCCCTGAAAAGTACTAGGATTTGAGAACTGCCGGTAAATAACAGAGTTCCAAAATCGTCAGAAAATATCAGAGGTTTCAAAATCGTCGATAAATAATATGGGTTTCGAAATCGCCGATAAGTATTGGTTTACCAAAAGTTAGTCAAAACCGTCGATATTTTCCGAAAAAAAGCAAATAACTCCTTTAGTAAGGTTTAAAATCGTCAAAAATGGCAAAACTAACCCCTGATAAAAATTATTTTTCTTGTAGTGGTAGAACAACACATATATACTTTAGTTGATTAATAAAATGGGTTAATTGTTCAAACTTTGATTTAATTTTAGAGAACCATAACTTTTGGATTGCTTGGTTGTTTGAATATGTGAATTGATTTGTTGTAATCTTCTAGAATTTCACTTTTGATATTTAATTTTGTTTTCCAATTTATTGAATTTTAAACCTCCAATTTTCTTTTTACTAAAACACTTTAAATATTGAATATAGTTTAATATGCGTCCTTTAAAAATATATTGTATTCTATATTACAAAATTTAGAGAAACCTAAGAACTTTTTTACTTATCACACGTTCCTTCTAAAACTATCCCATTATCAATTTTTTTATATCCATTTCTTACTCAAAACATCACATGATTTCATGCCTAACAAAATCAAATCATATTACATTAGTCATTGTATAATTTAGCATATCATTAAAAAATTGTTCACTCTGGTTAAGAAATTTCTACGCTATAAAATCGAAATAATTATCTGAACAAATTTAAGAATATTCATTATTGGAAAAATTAAGATTAAGTATATATGTTATTTTGTTTTAAACGTATATTTTACTGGTTACGTCTAAGTTATGCCTTTTCTTTTTCTTTAGGCACAATGCATTATGCTTATTATTTCAAAATAACAAAATTAAAAACATAAACAATATTTATATGGTCCGGCTAACAGGTCCACGACTTAGAATGTTACGCAGGACGAGCCACACCAACCATTTTTTGTTGACCAAATGTGAGGCAAGCAAAAGCGGATGGGCTGACTCATATTACCCACCCTATGCAAAACCTCAATTCAAAAATTCCTTCTATACTGACTTTCTTATATTATACATCAATATTTAAACACATAACTATGATGTTGAGAAAATCCCTTTTCTTCTTTAAAAAAAAAAATAACAATATTTCCTTTTGCCTAACTTTAAACATAATTATGAGTTCAACATAATAATAAAGTTTTTTGTTTGTATATTCTTTATCAAATTTAAAAGACTCAGAATATATGCTCTCAAAATATTTTTCTCCTACTAAGAATTCTCAATTCCTTCTCTAATAAAGTAATGTTAGATATCACTATGAAATTTGACATATCTGCTATACTGACACTTCAAAGCTCATCAATCATTTGTCATCATATTAAAATTTATTAAATAAAAAAATAAAATAAAATAATACAAAGTCTGGTGGTATCACACTAAATCCATGATAAAAATTACACTTCACGAAACATAAGCAAATTATACCTATTGTCAACACCCAATTTCGTCCGGCTAAATAAATAATAATAATTTATTTTTTTAAAAAAAATAAATAAATAAGTTTTTTCTTTGGTTTTTTCTTTGTCTAAATAATAATAATAATAATAGGATAATAATAATAATAATAAATAAATAAATAAATAAAAAGAAAAAATGTTTTAATCCTTTATGTATTTTCTTTTGAGACTTTGTTTCTATTTTAGTCCAAAATACTCTATACATCCATACTGTTTTTTCTTGCAACTAACAGCAACCCAAAATTTAATTTCCTCACCCCCACTCTATGCTTTGTCGTTTCTGCTCTAGATCAAGAACTTAGTATAATAATTAGAAACATAATATATTCTAATATTTAGTATCATTTACTGTGATTTTGTACTCTGATTTTATGACACCTCCTTTTCTAGATGAGGAAAATAGTAATATGTCTCTCAAGAATATCTTTTTTCTAATTATAATTAATTTTCTTGATCACCTATGATTTTTTTGTGATTTGATCCCCATAATGTGATAATATAAAAATCAATTCTTGCCTTTTAAAATTCTTTGTAATCAAGACTAACTTTACTACGAGATTACATTAGATTTATAATGTTATATAAACCCATCAAACAAAAGAATAAGGACAATTTTTTTCCCTCATGATTTTGAAGACCTCTCTCTTACCCTAAGCACACAATTTCTTTTAACCCTCACATATAAAAAACCACTCACCTCCGATCACCACCCCCCCACGTGCTTCTTGGTGTTCCAACGTAACTATTGTAAATCTGATCTCTCATTCAGGTTCACAAATTTTTAATTCTTGTTATGTTATGTGGTCTTTGTTGAGATTTGGTTATGATCTTTGTTGAAGTTAATGTTTTCACCATTTCTTCTTGGTGTGGAAAAAATATTATTGTCATGCATTTTGGGGTTTATTAGTTACAAATAAATGAGAGATCTCATGTTTTAACAATTTATGAATATGTTGTGTATCCTAAACTTTATTTCCTAATCTTTTATTTATTTATTTATTTATTTTCCTAATGTTTTCATAAATTGGATATATAAGAGTAATGCTTTATTGGATATCATATCTTATTTCGAAAGTTTTTCTTTAAAGAAAATAATAATAAATAAATAATTTAAATACTCTTTTAACTTTTAAAATTTATAAGTGTTCGTATGATTGCTCACGTCATCTTAGTACTTAATATCTTCGCTCTTTTATAAACTTACTAAAAAAATACAAAATATAAAAAATATAAAAAAAGGAAATATCAACTTCTTCGAATAAATTGTTTTTCAAAAAAGTTTTTTCATAAAGAATTACGTGACCCTGATTCTCCATTATGACTGAAGATACGTAGGAGCAAGGAGTAATCATTGTCGGACCCAAAAAACAAAAATCTTTTTGTTTCTTTTAAATTTTCTCTTTTTATTATTTTAGAAAATAAAAATTTAAAGGAGATTACATCCATTTGTATTTTAATTAAAGGTACCGTCTTAGGACGGACGTTTTAGGGTGCTAACACCTTCCCTACGTGTAACCAACTCTCGTACCCCAAATATGTTTTCATAAACATTGCTCTTTTTTTCATAATTTTCTATAATAACTATGATGATGACTCCAAACTTCTTTTTTTAATGTTTTATTTTTAGTTGTGACAGATGTCGACTCCACTAGGGACCTTAGAAAGTTAGGCCATTTAATTAAATATATAAAATTCATGTGGTTGTTTCAATTTTTTTCCTCTTTTTGTTCTTATATTTATTTATTTTCTCATTTCTCATTATTATTATTTTTGTATATATTTTTGTTCATTTTGGATGATTTTTATTTTATTTATTGTTCGTATTGCTTTATTTTTATGCTTGAATTTTGAATCTTAGGATAGATGACTTTATTATATATATATATA
>Ga0214543_1013351_pt1 | contig 10376 bp, 6 predicted proteins | sample CNSS2metaG_FD_160094 | JGI IMG/M metagenome (GOLD analysis project Ga0214543, IMG submission 160094) | Root nodule microbial communities from cowpea collected in UCLA plant growth center, Los Angeles, California, USA - CNSS2 | ecosystem: Host-associated > Plants > Roots > Nodule | place: USA...
ACGGGGTAAATAAAAAAAAAAAAACACAGTGACACGTGGTAATTACTGCTCATTACCGTTAATTATTTAAACAATGTTAGCAAAAAAGATCATACTGAACAAAGTTGATGAAAATTATGACTTGATTGAACAAAAAAAATATATTAAGGACTGAATTGACACAAATGAATGAAAATAAAGATCAAATGTATATTTTAACAAAAAAGAAATCACTTATTATATCAGGTTTAGGAATATCTGTCATAATAAGTTGGACTTACTAAGTCAAGTATTTTGGAACATGTCATAGTAAGTCCAACTCATTATATCATGTTTAGAAATATCTATTATAGTAAGTTGGATTTATTATATCAAGTCTATAAATACTGATCACAGTAAGTTGGATTTATCGTATTAAGTTGGACTTATTATAATAGATCTACAAATATTTATCATAAATTGGACTTATTATAACTTGTTTTCATAAAACTAAGGTTTACGAATATCTATAATTGTAACTATGAATTAATTTTTTTTTTTGTTTTATTTGATTTTGTTTGTCATTAAAAGTAATTTCTGAGTATTTGCATTACTTTGAATTATGATGTTGATATTTATATTTGGGTATGAAGCAGTCATGTTGAACTATGATAGTGGTATATGACTTTTAAATTGATTTTACAATGTTGTGAGCTTTGGAATGATTTTAAGTTAAGGTTTTGGTTAAGTAATTAAATTCTCTAAGCGATGTGACGTTGATATAAGTATATATGTTAGTAGAAATGAAAAGTTCATGTATTTTGTATCTACATTCCTCAAAAAGATAACTGAAATGTTGATACGTAATGTACATATTAAGTTAAAAAATTTAATGAATTATTCAAGATATAATGATTCAATGAGTTAGACAAACATAATAAATGCGTCTTGCGGCAAAATTTGATAGAAGTTTCTCATGTAAGATGAAGTAACTCATAATACTTAACAAAAGTTATGCCTTTAAATTAGATATATAAAAGACCGGTTTTATTTATACTTTAATAAACTTAAAAGTATGTAATTATATATATATATATATATATATATATATATATATATATATATATATTACAAGTATTTTACAAAAATTAAAAAAGTTATTAAGTTTTCTTAATTTTTGAAAAAAACCCTTAAACGAATACTTAAAGAAATTAGTTGAGTAATTAATAACATAATATGATAACATTAAATATTAATTGCTTGTATAATTTGGGTCAATGATACTAGTGAAATCCATTGAGAATAGTTATGAATAAATGCACTCCAAATTTTGACTGGCCAATATTGCAACCAAATGGAGACGTAATTGAGGTTGGTGAGTAGTGATTAATTATTTGGGAAACAGATAATAAATCATAAATGTATAATAAATGAATTTTTTCTTCCTCTAGCCAAATAAACGAAAGCTTAGACATAACACATCGCACATTTTAAATGTATGTTTTCTTAAATTGTAATAATCAATCATCACATTAAAAATATTATTTGTATTATAATTTAAAACTCTCTAATAGTTTGATCTGTATTTCAGAAGATCAAGGAAAAGAAAATATATTTGAGTTAACTTTTATTGATTTCAACTCTAAACAATATAAAATTATTGAGTATATTAAAATATAATTTTTTTAAAATATTAAAAAAATTTATTTATAAAATAATATAGAATTATTATATATATCAAAATATAATTTTTGTAAAAAATATATAAACTCCCCGTGGGAGAAATATAAAAGCAATTATTTTTTAACTAATATTATTTCTAAAAAGTTACTCAATTAAATTTAGGTCTATTATAATTTAAAATAACATACTTCACCACAAAAAAAAAAAAATTTATTATCATTTTTTTTTCTGACAGTGAAGTAAAACGATACAAATATTTACATTTATGTTAGTTTTATTTAACCATCATAATTTTTTATATTATTTTAAATTTATATAATTAAATTTAAAAATTTTATATTGAGATATTAAGAGTGTCTCAAAACGAGTATTAGTTGAGGAATGTGATAGAGGATATGTATCCTCGAAGATTGTCATTCGAGCTTCACGTCTTCTACTGTAAATTAAATTTATAGAAGGTAGAACTTCTTCTTTCCTTTCTCTATTGATTCTGCTATTAGTATGCTCTATTGATTTTCATTTTTTTAGCATAAGATTTATGGATTTAATTGAATTTATGTCTTTGAAGGAGGAGTTGGAGAGAATCGATTTGGAATTGGAATCCTACAAGATTAATATCAAGCAGAAATCAAGAAAATATTAATTTCAATAAGTAGTTACCTCGTTGAAACATTGTTGAGGTAGCTTGATTTTTAGTAAATATGATATATTTTATGACGATTTTGAACTGTCAAAATATGATAAAACATCATAAATTAAAAGTAAATTTTTAGCGATTTTTAACTGCTAGTATTTTTTTTTCTGACAATACCAGCGATTACATTTTTTTTTGTCACAAAATAGTTTTTGACATGTGTACATCTAACGATTTTTTAAACCGTTAGAAATTTCATTTATGATAATTTTTAACTGCTAAAACTTATAATTTTAACTGTCACAAATGTCACTTTTTTTGCAGTGTTTTCCCAACGAAGAAGGTGAATTGGTTGCGCTAAAAATTTGATTATTTTAAGTTTTGAAATGGTTTAATAATTTGATAAAGTGTAGGTGGAATGCTTAGTTTTTAAAACCTTTATAATTATTATGATACATAAAGATAATGAAAGAATGAATAAATTTTATATTAATTTGATTCTTTATGAATTTACATCCCCTTTCTAGCAACCTAAGCTATAATTTCATTAAAATATTAAGAGTTAAGATTACAAGATTCATTTATATAAAACCTACATTCCAGATATACAAAAACTTAAAATACATTTCAAGATTTTCAATCAAGGTAATTCAACACACAATTACCCCAAGTATCACTTACATGGTGAAAGAAATATAGAAAAACAACAATAAAAATTATGAAATGAGTACACCTATGTAATGTGAAGATTTTACATCTCAATCCTAGGCCAAACAAGGAACCCTAGAACCAATCCAATCTTCTTTGAATTTTGATAAAATCTAAAAAATTGTACTAATGTCTCCAAGAACCCTCAGATACTTCTTTCTCTAATTTTTTATTTCCAAATTTCGTAGTTTCAAATGAGAAAAGAGATTAAGTTTTAAACGAAAATAATTTTCTAATGAGATTATGATATTAACTTAATGGATTAATCTGGTTGCAGAGTCAATGTTCATTCTCCATACTTGACTTAATAATTACATATAATGACCTAAATGATTAGTGTGACAATTTCAACAATTTTAGCAATTCTAATAATAACTTCTAATTAATTATGTTGTTACTAAATTGATTTTAAGAATAATTTAACTTGATTCACAAGATAACTAAACTTAAGAATTCTAAATTTACCTACATCAGTGCAGTAAAAGCTTTTGGCCCCAGTTGTTTTTGTTATTCTGCATCGGTTTTAGAACCGAGGCATATTGGGGCGAGGCCAAAAGGCCCCGGGTGTTAACCGAAGTCATAAAGCACTTTTCTGCCTCAGGTCACGCTTGAACCGAAGTCATAGGATCACAAAATTTTTAATTAATTTAAAAATTGGCAGAGCATTTGGCCTTGGTTATGGCAAGAACCGAGGCCATAGGGAACATTTTTTAGGAACACCACTACAGTTGTGGTAAGTTGTTCGAGAGCACGGTGGAAATCAGGAATCTCAGATTTGCTTATAAGAGTGCACCGTAAAGTCCAGTAAAATAAGTCCTATTTTCAGCTAAGGGTATTCCCTCCATCCCTTCAACCGTCCATTAAATCCTACCATTCTTCTTCAACACAGCACCAAAGATTTCAACAATATCCAAAGAAGGAAACATCTTCCATGCCTCAACAATTCCATCCTTTATTCCTTCAAACAATAACTCCCACGCTACTCCTTCCGGAACAGAAACATAGTTTTCGTCCTCCTCCAAGAATTTCTCTCCTCTCTTCTCATAATACTCATACGCATAAAACAATGCCTTAACCAGTAGCAACAAAAGTATCAAACCAACTACTCCTCCTGTTGTTGAAAAAATAAGTTAACCAAAAGTGAATAACAATTTAAGTAAGGATCAAATACAATTCCAAATGTGATCGATGGAATCAACAAAATAGCCTAACCATAGCATAATAGACGCGCCCCTTGTTCGCACTAGCAAGACAGTCGCGGGATGGCACGATGAAGCAAAGATGGAGGTTGGTGTTGTCAAAACCGACGAGGAAGAAGAAGCGATCTGTCTCGCGCAGGAGAGGAAATGAGGAAGAAAGTCGTGTTGGTCCAACACCGTCTTCATTCCAAATCTGGTTAGCACTACTTCTGCTTCCCGACTTTGGTCCAACATCGCCAACGTGCCTAGATCTGCCAACGTCTGAGCCCCTGGTTTCAGCCCCTCTTCCACTTTGCATTTCAGCCCCCCTCTTTTCAACAAACCCTAAAAACTACATATAAACTTTAATCAAGGAAACAAGAAATGGAGGTGCAACGAACCAGCGACGACAACGCGACGGTGGCCAGAGCAACATGGTGGCAGTGACGGTGGAGGGGTAGGTTGCAGGGAGAGAGAAGAGAGAAATGGAGTTGTGGAGAGAAATGGAGAGTGCGGCGAGGAAGAAGAAAAAGAAAAAAAAAGGTTCGCATTTTGGCACGAGTTGTTTGTCACCCGAGGCCAAATATGTGAGTTTTTGGCTTCGATTATCCACAATCGAGGCATATGCTAGCTTTTGGCATCGATTTTTTTATCAACCGAAGCATAAAATCGTTTTTGGCTTCGGGTGTTCTATGAACCGAAGCATAAAAGTTGGGTGAAATTACAAAAATGTCACCGCGTCATTGTATGCTTCGGTTTTTTGATAACCAAAATATATAAGACGAGTTAAAAACAATAATCTGCACCAATGCTATGGCAACATGTACATTTGGACACTATAAAAACTTGAACTTTATGCTTTTTAGTTCATTTGAATAACATTATATTTATTAAAGTATATCCATTTCTTATTTATGATCAAATTTGGGTTCCTCTAATTAGGTCATACATAAGTCTGCACACAACTCTTATGTTCTCTGTGCACATCTACCTTGATGACAGATTCTTTGTGTTATACATTATTCACCTGTTATAACTCTTTATCCTCTCAAAGAGAGTATTATATTTTGATATAAAAGCATGTAATGTATTGTAAACATAAATATATAAACTAATATAATAATTACGTTTATCTTATTTAATAATTTTAAAATTCTTTTCAATGGTGATTATATTTTCAATGACTTATACAAATATAACTACTCGGATGTTTTCAATTTAAATGAGATTGTGAATAATCTTACTTATACGAAAGATCATTTTTGGAAAACACTTAAAAAATATTATCACTTTGGAACAACTATAACAAAATAAAACAGATATTATTTTAGACAAGGGGAAATATATATTTTTGTGATAGAGACAGAAAAAAGTAATATAACTCTTATTATCATAAAAAGGAAAATGATATGCATAAACCACTAAATAAATTTTAAACGTAATTAAAATTAAAACTTTAAATTCACATAGTAATTTTAATGTAGCACATGACTAAAATACTTTTATTCTCAGGAGGGTACGTAGAAACTTCTCAAATGAACACTTTTATTAGAAAAAAAGATATCAAATATTGTACAAGTTGAAATTATTATATGCAAAAATTAATTTGTAAAAAATATATTATATCAACTTCTCCAAAATTTATCATTTAATTTACGTATAAATTAATTTGGTAAATGAAGAACCTGATTTCACTTTTCATTATATTTCTCCCTTTCAAAAGGATTTAAGGTGAACTTTTTTCATGATACTCTTAATTATTTGTATATGATTGTATAGTTTAAATTTATAATCATACCTTAGTAGTTATTAAAATTATGAATTTAAAATCAAACGAGTCCTACAAAAATTGAATGAGTCTTTTCTTCATCTAATTCTCACATCAACCATAAAAAGAAAAGAATAATATGATTAGAATTTTTAAAACAACATATATGTGATTTGTCATTGAGTTTTTGGCCCCAAGTTGGTGACTTGTTTGGTACACATGTCTATGAATAATGGTTATGTAATTAAATTATTTGGCCGTCTATTAGTGCATTAATGTCCTTTGTCAACTTCTCAAAAGTGTGTACCTCTATGTCCCATATTCTCCCTCTACTTGTGATAAATAACTACTAGATTATTGATTTCTTTTAAACAAATTGTATTTATTCAAAATTTTATTTATATATGCATTTATCAAATTTATATACACACACCCTTTAAGAAAATCTTACACCAATTATGAAGTCTTTTCAAATATGAAGTGAATCATCACAACATTGGAAGATAAAATGGGGGGAAATTCTTAATGGATATGGAAAATGATTAACATATTAAAACCTTGTCTTTCCTACATATGGTGAACTATTGGTATGTCTTCAAAATGTGATATATGATTATGATTATGGATTCGGATAGAAAATTATAAGAATTTTTAAAATATTAGATATATTAAATTTGAATTATTTTATTTAATTTTTACATATTTATTTTTAAAAAATTATTTTATTGAGTTTTATTTTTTAGATAGATATTATGAATGAAAATAAACAAAATAGATAAATAAAGGAGTAATTCTATTAGTTTATAGAAAAACTTAAAAAGAAAAATTTGAAATCATATTAGAGTATGAAAGTTGATTATGTATAAAGAAGTCATTATCCTTAAGATAATTTATCTTTAATTAAATTTGTAAAACTAATGTAGTTTAAAAATGATTTTTAAATTAAATAAAATTATATAAAATATTAAACCATTCTTAAATTGATTAATTTTTTTAAAAGAAAATATTTTACTTGAGATGAATAAGATGTTAACCTTACATCGACTATTTCTATTCATAAAAAGAAATCAGGGTTAATTTTTTTTTTTTTAAGTTGTGAGTTGAATACTTTTACTTTTAAAATTTTAATATATATTTTTATATTTTAATGAGGTTATATATCTCTATGATACACCTTGTCCAAAGTACACACAAATATAAATCAAAGACACAAATCTAAAATAATAAAAAAAAATAGAAATTCTATTAAAACGAGATTTGGATCCTAGAAGAGGCCAATATCTTATTATCAAAGATTTTGGAGGTCTGCCTCTAAGGTCAAATACCCACCTGCACAAAGTATCAAAAAATTTTAAATTAAAGATGTAATGCTTAAAGAAAAGCTAAGGAATATTGCACAAACAAACAACCAAACTATAGGTATGACTTTGATCACCCGTAGGTTTGTTAGGAATGGGTAAACAAGCTAATTCATGAGCATATATTTCTAAGCTTGTTCCCTCCTTTTTATCGTCATTTCTTCTTCCCATTGTTGATCCCATTGTCGCTTGATGAACAAGTCTTCCATAAGTATCCTTTATTCTTTCCATTGTTGACGTCATTGCTCTTGGATGAATAATTCTTCCCTAGGCAATAAAACAATAAGAGGAAAGTTAGTACCTTTCTTCATTAATAATTCATAATGCTATCTTCTTTCTTTCTTTTTTTTTCTCTCTTTTCTTCCCCTCTCTTTTTCTAGTCTCTTCTTTCTTTTCTTTTTCTCGCTCTTCTTTCTCCTTTTTCTCTCTCTCTCTCCCTCTCTCTCTCATATATATATATATATATATATATATATATATATATATATTTTTTTTTTTTTTCTTTCTCTTCTTTTTCTCTCTTTCCTTTGCTTCATTTCCTATAAGTGTTTTATTCTCATATGCTCTTTTTAGCTTTCGCTCTTGTCTTCTTTTCAATACATCGAATTTTTGCATTGCCCTTTCTTCCTCCTCTTTCAATTAAAAAATGTAGTTCTTGAGGTCTTCATTAGTCATGGGACTTGCATCCCCATTAGGACATTGATGAATTTCATGCCTATAGCCTTCACATTTAGAACATCTTAGTGCACTTGTATTTGACAATGATTTTCTGTCAAGATTGTGCTTCCTTTTAATACTAGGAATCTTGCCATTTAACTTTATAATTCTGGATTCCAAGGCATTGACATCCTCCACCACGGCCCCATAAACACTAGATGTATCTCTACGTGTCACTCTCTTGGTACGTTCAAGTCCTCTAACCAAATGATCCTGGTTGGGAGTAGGATAATGTAAACTATATGTTAAACCAGTTCTAGAAGGATGCCTTTGTGGAAACATGTTGCATTACTCAATATTGCTAGTTCCTGCAAGAAAATGTTTAGTATAATAAAATATATTTAGGACATCACCATTCTTTTAAGTGTTTCACTCAAATTCTCACTTGTGTATCACACTTATAGGTTATTTCTTGAATGTATTCTCTCACCTTTTACCACTCAAATTCTCTTTAGTACATGGCAAATAACTCCTGTAGCTTAAGCAAAGAGTGAACAAACAATGTAAAAAACGTTGCGAGATCTAAATCTTGACTCAAGAGATCAAAGAAAATACAAAACTCTAGACAAAACTTCAAGAAATTTTAAAGACACAACACAATAAATTAAAAATAAAATAGGACTACAAAAAAGAGTTAAAGGAGACAATGCGAAGACTCTAAGAAAAGACTAATTGCAATTCAATAAATCAATAAACCAAACATAAAATTGCAACAAAATTTTGTGCTTAACTCATTTTTTTTCTTATTAAAAGTCTAAACTTCTTAATAAGAACCCTAATGTCCTAGACCTTTTCTTATTAGACCTTTTCATAATTAAAAGTTTGCATTAAGCTTTAAATTTGGATGCTAGGAATGACCAATGATGTAGTCCATGTCTAGATGCACAATCAATTAGAGTTTCTATTGTGTTCTAGGTTCTAACATTGTGTCCAATGATTAGATACCCATAAATATGCAAACAATCAATTCATGCAACTAAAAACGGTAATAGAACACAAGAATATTGAAAAGAAATATATATTGAATAGTAGAAATCATAAAGATTAAAGATACATTACGTCAAACCCCCGTGAATATAGGAGTTAATTACTCCTATACATTCTAAACTCTAGGAAAACGAATAATAATGAATGTCTCTAGCCTCCAGAACTAGACTTATTTTTAACTGTGTAGAGCCTTCTATTTAAGGACTTTCAGAACTAGACTTAACTTGAAATTTGCACTTGAATTTGTAATTGAAGTTACCAACTCTATTGATATTTGATTATGTTGATAACTTCTTAAATCTCTGAGATTTCCACTTATCTACAAAATATAAATCAAATACTTATTTTTTCCAATTTAATAAATAAAAATTGAATTATCTAATAAATGATAAAATACTTATCTTTTCTAAAATTATATAATAAAATCTAAATTATCTAATAAAAGACAAAATACTTGTCTTTTCTAAAACTATTTAATAAACCCTTAGTTATATAAAAAAAAATACTAATAAAAGATAAAAAATAAACATAATAAAAACATGATAATGCCAATTATAAAAATACAAAAAAATTTAAAGTTTTTCATGTCCTCATGAAAGATAAAATTATTAATAAAAAATCCAGGTCAACCCATTAGGCTAATGCAAGAGCAAATGACTTCTCAGTCAATCATAATCATGCAACATAAGAGAATAATCAATATGAAAAACACTAAAGAATATACATCCAATTCCTACTCTAGCCTTTACACCACTATGTAACAATTCCTAATGTGTTAGTGACAAGTCTAAACTTATTAATAAGAACCCTAATGTCTTGGACCTTTCTAATCAAAAGTTTGCATTAAGCTTTAAGTTTGGATGCTATGAATGATCAATGATGTAATCTATATCTAGGTGCACAATAAATTAGTTGTTTTGTTCTATTCTATTTTAGGTTCTAACTTCTTATTGATGTACTTCATCGCTCGCCTTATGCTAAACCTCATCTTGAACTCCTTCGTCACCCTTCATATCAGTTTTGTTAACTTGAGGCAAATGATTCCTCACGTGAGATTGCACCTCACATTCACTTAAACCATCACCCCCCATTTGCACTTCAACCTCAAAGTAACCAAAACCAACCTCAACCTCAACCTCAGATTCATGCCTATCATCTTGAACTTCCTCATTAACCTCCTCTTGAACCTCCTAATTAATCTTGTCCACCTCATCTTAAACCTTCTTGTCATTATCATTGATATGACTGCTCTCTCCATTCTCTAAGTCATCCCACACTAATAACCCAGTTTATCTTCTAAATCATTTTCCACCACTTTTGCTTCAGAAATACCATGCACAAAAAACATGTGAACTTGACCATAGTGTTTGGCAACATGCATCATG
>Ga0214543_1013352_pt1 | contig 10375 bp, 4 predicted proteins | sample CNSS2metaG_FD_160094 | JGI IMG/M metagenome (GOLD analysis project Ga0214543, IMG submission 160094) | Root nodule microbial communities from cowpea collected in UCLA plant growth center, Los Angeles, California, USA - CNSS2 | ecosystem: Host-associated > Plants > Roots > Nodule | place: USA...
AGAGTATGTTATTTTAATATTGAATATTTTGATAGTATCATGATTCCGTTGGTGTGATTTTTAAATTTTTTTTATAAAAAATATTTAATTGATATATGGAACAATAAAAAAATGGGTATGGGTATGGATATAAGAAAATATCCGTTACCCGGTGGGGATGGGGATGGGTCAAAAGTTGTATACCCGTTGGGTTTGGAGATGGAGATGGGGATGAATTTTTATTATGGGGATGGGGATGGGATCATGATACCCGTACCCGCCCCGCCCCGTTGCCATCCCTAGTCATAATTAACTATTAAATATTTTCTTCAATAAACAAATGCAAATTGATAAGGAAATGCATCCTTTAATATTACTAAAAAAATAATTAAACAACCAATTAGCATATAATTAAGAAAAGGAGGCGAGGATTTGCAATATTATAGTGTATTTTTTTTTCCCTTTTTAATAAGGTTAAACATCCTCTCAAAAAAGTTATAACCACATTTGACAAAAATGAGCAAATTTTGTGGATATTTATGATTTTAAATCGCAACAGGTACATTTCTATTTCTTCTGTCTGTCATAAAAGTGAAGGTGTGTGCCAGTAAATTTATTTTTCATCACATAATTATGTGAATAATCATTAAAAAAAAATGTTAATATTTAGTGTAAGCCGAAAACTCTCAACACAATGAGTCATCTTTGTTTACGAAAATGTATAATATTTGTAATATAAACTTGAATTTACGCGATAGTTTGTAAGTTATTTTGTGAGATTGAATGAAGTTTAAAATTTATTTTTAATATAATATCAGAGTTTTTCACTCGTAAGATAAAATTTACACTCACTTATATATTGTGAATTAGTCTTATCTTTAATCGATTGAAACTTCTAACATGTTTAGAACCACAAGTATAACGTATACAAATAATATACTTTATTAACAAACAACCTATAATGCCCTAAAAATAGAAAAAAAAAATCATGCATGTATGTAGTGACTACCAAAATACGTAGAGAATAATAAATTCGTGGAGAAGAAAAATCTGAAGCTGAATATCTTAATGTTTATGGACAGGGGCTAAGTTCAATTATTTTGAAAGCTTCAAAACACAAATATGAATTGAATGTTGTGAAAGTTTATTGTTTTCTTCCTCTCAAGAGTACAACTCCCACATGCACAAAGGTTTTGTGAGTCAAAGTCCATCAAATCCCTAACCAATTTTGGTCATATCATAATTAAATACCATTAATACATTCAGTTAGCTATAAACAACCAATCAAACAACAGAATAGGAACCTACTATTAATTAATAAAGAATATCCAATTATGTATTATTAGTAATATTCTTATTTTTTTATATATATATACATCTTGGATGGTCCCTCTTTTTATGGCTTAAAGAGTTTTTTTTTTTTAAGTAAAATTCTCAAATTATTTACCTAACTTTTCTAAATAGATATAATACTTCAAAATTTGTAAGAAGAATGGGTAACTCATACTCACAGCTTCAGATAGAAAAAACTATGCTTATGCACGATTTTGGATAAATTAAGAGAAAATCATATTAAAACATGATTCTCTTCTCATTTACCAATTTTTTTGTGGCAAAAGTGTGGTGCAAAATATTTATTTTTCGTAATTTGTGTTTGAATGTATTGGATATTTTTTTTGTACTTTTTATTATTACTTTTTTTGTACTTTTTATACTTTATTATGTGTTCTAATTTTCTTATTTTGCTACCGTATTCTTTTAATTTTAAAATATTGGTTTTTTAGGTAATTTGATTAATAAATTAAATTAATTGAATACAATATGCTAAATTTAAGAAAAAACTTCGAACATAAAAGTATTTTAAAACACGATTTCTTCTTATTTTGTTCAAAATCATGCTTTCGAGTAAATCATTTACATTTTAAAGTCGTAATTACAAACACAAATTATTCATTTCGATACGCTTATTAAAATTTATCTATTTCAATATATTAAATAAAAAATTACACGATTTTAATAAAAAAAATTAAATGCAACTCACTTTGCTATCTGATACTATCTAATTTTATAATTTACTACATGGAAAATATTTTCTTTTGAAACTAAATAAAAATGTCACATACGATGATAAGAACCATATAGTCAAAGTAGAAACTAAGACTTGGATTAGGCCAATCTTTCTCATCTACCTAATTTTCAGAGTGTATTTTTAATATTCAAAGGTGTTGACCCAATCATATTTTAAAATATAAAATTTCGTCAAAGTAATAAAACTTTTGATAGATAGGGATAGTAGGTTCATGTAGATCATTTGCACACCAAGAAACTATAATGGATAAGATGAAATGACATTATCAATTTCAAAATTTAATAAGGATAAGACTAAAATTATATATATAATTTAATATTAATGTTAAATATTTTGGTTAAGACATTAAAAGAAGTAAAGTAAGGAGAGTTTAAAAAATAGTTACAATAAAATATTTATTTGAATATATTTAATATTAATTAACTCACCGTATATCATATTAATCGTTTGTATAAAGTTTGTACATTGCTTGTTATTATTATATACACTTTGAAAACAATTCATAATTAGAAAACTTTTTTTTTATATGAACATATAAGTATTTCATGGATATAAATATGAAGATTTTATTATTTTCTGTAAAGTGAGTTGTAAATTTATTGACTTCATATTGATTTAATTTCGACAAAAAAAAACATATGTGATTTTCTTTGAGTTATCAATCCATTATACAATATAAAATAATGTATTTTTTTGCATTAAAATTTTTATATAGGAAGACAGAAAAACTTAAACAGTGAATATTATTGCACTTTGTTAATGAAAAAAAAAATTAAAAGGTTAAAAAAGAACTTGTAATGTGTCCTTTTCTCAGATTATAACAAATTTTGATGGTTACTAGTTTTTCTATTTTTCCTATGCGATTAATAAAATATGATATGATAATTTCTTTCCAACGTGACCATAGAATCGATAGCCAAGGACCTTCTTAAACTTTATCCATTTAGCTTTATATAATAAATAATAATAAATATTTTTTCTTTTGTCATCTGTTTTCACATTTTAAAATATCAATTTTATCTTTTAAAATATAATTATTTATTAAATTTTTAAAAATTAACTATTATTTTTATAAAAAGAATATTCTATTTATCAACGATTATTCTTCTATCTTTTCTTATATATTTCACTTTACTTTTAATAAATATAATTTTATTTTATATATTAACTTAATAACATTATATTATTATCATCATCAATTAATGTAATATTATGTATATTTAAAAAAATGCATACAATACTACTACTACTACTAATAATAATAATAATAGAAAAATAAAATATTGATATCTACATTATTAGGGTTGCAAGTTGATTCAGATGCTGACTTTACATTAATCCTGTTACTAAGAAAATGCTGTCGTTTAGAATATTCTCCCCAATCCTAATCACAATAATGAATCGATATTAAGTTGGTACTTATCAATAAAGCAATTGGATTACCAAAATTTAAGTTCAACTATGCTCATCATTTGGTTGTAATAAGGGATGGATACCTGTAAGGACAGGGACAGTTGTTAATGCATGTTAATTGATTTGCCTAATAAAAAATGCTGAATTATTGAATTATTCTGTTAAAAGAGTTATTGAATTAGCTCTCTCACGAAATAATTAATGCCACCCATAATAATTATATACTATTTTGTTTGAAAGACTTAATCTCTAAATCAAAATTATTAAAGTTAATGAAATTTTGAATAAAAAATAAAATTGATAATTAAAAATTGAAATTAAATGAACATTTCAATTTCTTTTCGAGTCTCATTTTTCCTTTTATCTAAATCCTATTGTATATTAGAGTTATATTAGACATTGACCAATACTTACTTGAATCTATTCAAAAGTACATAGCTATTTAAAGAGTTAGATTTTGACTTCAAACACATTATTAATACAAACAAACCAAACATGAAAAAAACGAGCGTTAGTATAATAGGGGTAACGATAAAACAGTATCCTACGTGTTACTTGTTTATATATATGGTTATTCATTAATAAAGTATTTAAGATTTTTATAAGTATAAATTAGTATTTTTAATATTGATTGAAATATGAAATTTTAACAAAAGTAAAATATAATTAAATTAAACTTAAAGGATATTCATGGTATAAGTAATTATTCTTAAACATATATTATTTATGCTAAAAATAGTTTTAAAATATATAGCGTTATACTAGCAATATATACGTTGGATTTAGTATATAATAGTATTTAAGTAATTTAATATTACAGAACTTGCAAATTCAATTTGCGTTATTATTTTCTCCATAACGGTAATAAGTGATTATCTTTTTAGACATACACTTATAGTAAAAAGGTATTTTAAAAATATATACAGTACTGTACTAACAAAAAATTAGAGTAATTTATTTAATATTATAATGATATTTAAGTAACTTTACATCACAAGATAATTTGTCTTTATTATTATATAATAGTGATTAACTTTATAGATTTCAATTGATTTTTTTTTCATAAATAATTAAAAAAAAAAAGCAAATCAACTTGTAAACATATTTATAGAAACTAGTTTCTATTAATTTCTCGAATTTAGTTTTTTTATTATAAATTAATCTTAATTTATGAAAATGATTATTTTATTATTTTCTCCCATTTTCAACGGTAACAAGTATTCTCCAAGAGTACCAACCAGGAGGTGCAATTGAATTAAAAGTATAAAAAATATTTATTTTTTCTTAAATTTGGTGTAGTTGTTCAAATTTAAACACACTAACTATAGTAAAAGAAAACTACTCTTAGCGGTTGTGGTACAGTACGGTTAACTGCTACAGTATTAAATACGCATGCTTTTGTTTACAGACGTTTAAGCCATTAATAAAAAGTTACAACATTTGCTTTTGAAACAATAAAATGTTTGAGAATATTTTTTTTAGCAATTTAAATAAATTATTAGAATCATTAATATAGATCTAGAAAATTTCACAAATATGTGAAAGAACATTTCGCAAATATATCGGAAATATTTGATCTGCGATATTGAGTTGTTCCCCAATATTTTGCAAATATATCAAATTTTATTTGATAAAAATGTAAAAAATATTAAAGCGAATTTGCATTAATTGAAAAACTTATTTTGTGTTTTTTTATGAATATAATAATCAATTATGATGGAAAATAATTGATTATGTTAATAATTTTCACATATTTCATAAATAATCAATTGTTTCAGACCATAATAAGTGATTTTAAGAAGATTTAAATTTATAAATAATCGATTATAACTAAAAATGATCGGTTATGTTGGTTCAAAATAGTTTATGAATTACGTGAAGAACATATAAATCAATTAGGTTTAAAAATGATTGATTATATCAGTTAATTATTTCAAAAAAAAATTTAAAATTCACCCTCTCAAAAAACACATTTTTCACCTCTATCTAATGTAGAGATCTCTAATGTGATTTTGAAATACATTTTGGAAATAAGTTTTACATATTTCATTTGTTTAGAAAAAAATAAAAAACTGCTCATCATTACTTTATATTTTTCTTTTCTTTCTTAAAGTGTGTTTCACGAGAAAAGTTAGTTTAGTTTTTATTCTTATTACACAGGAGGGTCTTGTTAATGAGACTTTTATTCAGAAATTAGTGGAAAATTCAGTAAAGGTTGTGTGTATTAAATTGGATATAGATTCCGGAAGAATCAAAACAGTATCAAAAATATTTGTACGATTCTTTAACGTTTTCTTGTATTATTTGGTAATAACTATTCATAACTCTGAAGTGATTTTTGTTTATTAAAAGATTCAAGATAGAAGCTTTTCTAAAAAATTTTGAAGATTTGTTTTTACAATCAATTTACCTCTCTTGAATGTGAATGAGTCATCTTCAACTTCCCTTTTAACAAGGTGGAGGATAGAGTCAAAAACTTCATCTTCACCGGAAAAAGAGGAAAAGCTTTTTTCCGTATGCAAACTGTTCCGGTTTGAAATCTTAACGAGACGAAAAGAACGAATTATCTTTCTGACTTTTATACAGGTAGATATGCGTTTTTTTTTCCTGAAGATCAGTAGTTCTGGTTCTAAAAAATGTATGTCTATTTGTTTCTCTCTTCTTGGTTATATAGGTCTCTTATCTATCTGATTCGTAAGAAGACGTGGTGGTGTAATAAAATATCAACAACTAATTTCGATTTTTTTTACTACATATTAAACTTTTTCCGTTTAAAAACGAATTAACCACTCCCGTCCAAATTCTACTCCACTCAAATCCTCCTTGCCTCAAATTCTGGTTGGTCCACAGATCTTTCTGTATGCAAACCATCGTCGATAAATATATGTGTGTGATTATAAGAATGTTTCACTCTATATACAATATTCAAATTTTATTAGACCGAGTGCTATCTCTTAAATCTATATATCCTGACCCCTTAATTAATAAACATTGAATGCAATTCAGACCTGACTGTTTACATGGCAGTGACATAGTTCTGGTTTGTACCAAAAAAATCATTTCAATTCAGTTCCCTAGAAAAGTCACAGAAAATATGAGAATGACCGTGCTTATAATAATAAGCTTATAGAAAATAACATAATCATAATGTTGAGTAACCAATATGTACAATTATGTTTGTAATTGTGATGAGTAGAAAACAGTATTTAAGACTGAAAATAGAAATGAAGAAGGAAAAGAAACAGAGGAGGACAATTTTAATAGTGTATTGAGACATGAGAGTGATACATCATATTTATAAGCTATAAGGTATCAAACACTTGGATTGGTTAAAGAAAACATGGCGCCATGTGATGAAGATATTGCCATGGCTTTGAAAAGCCTTAACACAAACATCTACATCTCCTCAGTTTTCCTCTATGAAAAACCCCAGAGAGAGGTCCATTGTACGACTACCTGAAAAGGATACATCATCTTTACCTAAGATCACACCACTTACTTTCATTCATTCAAACATGTGCTATGCTATATATGTTTTATAACGATCGATGTGCTACCATAACTTTCTACTCGTTGAAATAACGTATAAATCTTTATCTTCCAGAATAACCCTACTAGTAAAGAATTAAACAAACATAAAAGATACATAAATAACATATTTTGAAAAGTTTCGTATCTTCTAAAACAATTAAAGAAGTGAATGTTAGTAATTATATAATGAACTCTAAATCAGTATGAGTGTACTCGAGACACCCAACAAGTATGAATGTACTCGGGGCACTCAACGAGTATGGGTGTACTCGGGACACCCAACAGGTATGAATGTACTTGGGACCAATGATGTGAAAATTTGTACAACCTTCTTTGATCTAAATACATTCATTCTTTCTAAAACAAGAATTCAACGACACCTCATTAAATTATACTACAAGAGTATGAAGTTGCCAGACATTACAAGATATATATTTTCATCGTATTTAACACGATTTAAGATGAATAAAAAATATATTTTTAAATTATCTTAAGATAAACCATAGATGAAAGCAAAGCCATGATTCTGAGATGAATTAGCTTCAGTATGATGAAATCAAAGCCCCGGTTTTGCACAGAACTTAGTCAGTTTGACAGAGACAGTAACAATAAACTCGGATCCACCGATCATAAATTTGGTTGGTATTTAAGACAGACATTATACATATTAACCTTGTTAAGTCATTATCTATATTATCAACGCGTGCCTTCTACTCACCCTATCTCATGATATATATATATATCATAAATTTTGGTATCTAGAGAATTATTGATCGATATTTTTAATCCTGTATTTTGGAACAAAAGATATGCGTAAAAACATATTGATACATTACTAATTAATGTAATTAAGTTTTAGAATGTATAACTACATATATATTTGTATGAAATGTGTATGTGATCGACTATTTTTAATAATTACTTGTATCCGAATCAACTAAGTTAAAAGGTTGTGTATATATGTATGATAACTCTTTATGATCTTGCTTTTTAAAGAGGCCCCAGGGAGAGGACGAAAAAAACAATTCAGGAGAAAATATAAACAATATAGGTTCATATTTGACAATGATATATCGTATATACTTGTATCAGAAAATTTGTTTTGAAATATATATTATTTTGTATTTTTGTCTCTTATGAATGTTTCCAGTTTCGTGAAAGTATTTATACAACTACTATTGATCTTGGTTTCTAAATATTACAAGACTTTCACCGTAACATGAAACAGAATATAAGGACGAAAGAGAAGGCATGCATGAGTAAAAAGCTAATAATATAAAGTGCAAGTTGTTGAATTATTTAGAATGAATGTGAGCACATGGAGAATCTTGAAGCACTTTGGTTATAACATGAATCTGGGATCCACAACCTTAAATTTGGTTGGTGTTTCGGCCAGGCTATGAACCTTGCCCAGTCATTTTCTGTTGCCAACATTTGCATGTGTTTTCTATTCACACAAGGAAAATGATGTTATTGTTTTTTTCAGAGACAACTGGTTCAAATATTTTTATAGTAATAAATACTCATCAGCTGCTTATACAATTATATTAATTAATTATCATTATACGATAAATGTGAAAGAACTAGTTACCGAGATAAAAATACAACTCTATAAACATGGATAGGATGATGTAGCTGAAGAATATAAAAATAAATAAAAAATCGTATATTGTGGAAAGCATGTAAAGAGTAAATGTAAAATAAATAATAAAAAAAAATCTGTTAAAAGAACTATCTTCCTTTCTCTTCGTTAAGAATCGCATTAAAACTAATATATATCAGAAGAGTGGGTTATAAACTATATATCTGTCAACACTGAATATAGTGACAGATTAATATGTAGGTTCAAAATCAGTTTATAAAAACTTTTGTGGACCTTATACACAGTTGTACTCAGGTAGGTTACATTGAATACGTCAAAATAATTTATACTTTCTTATTGATTTTTTTTGTTTTATACTTTTTGTCTTCAAAATACATTTGATATTGTTATTTTAAATAACTTTTAAAGACTCGACAGAAAAACACGTAAGAAAAAATTCATGTCAAAATATCTGCTCAATTCATTGCATTCACCCTGTCATACAGGATCAATCTATCAGAAAAGAGAAAATTCTAACATCCATATACATCGTTGTATAGACGGTGGAAAGAAGAAAAAAATGTGATAAAAGTAATAAAAGTAAAATCATATAAAAGCAGATTAAAATTATGGATATTAGAGAAGATAGAAAAACAATTGAATATGAATATATGTATAGCTCGTTAAGCATGATTTATGATGAATAGTTCACGAGTGGACAGGAAGAAGTTGCAAAGTTTTGCCTTTACACTTCAACATGCATGAGCCAAGTTGATTTTCATTGACTTTTTCTGTCTTCAATGGGGAAAAGCGTGATTTAGTATTAGGAATCCAAGTGTGAGTCTAAGTCCCACATTGACCAGAAATGAGAAAGTAGAGCACCATATAAGGATCAAGGCCCATAAACCCATTGCCTTAAGGTTTTGGGTTGAGAGTGGTGTCAATGTCTTATGTGGTTGGGCTCAGGTCTCATTGGTGTTGTGTCTCCCCAGTGATACCCTCTCCTTAAAATCCTAACAAGTGGTATCAGAGCTATGTTATATAATTGCGAAAATCAAGAACAAATTACTCTTCTTTCTCTTACACCGGTAGATATGTGTTTTCTTTTTTCTGGAGTTTAGTAGTTTCAAAAAAGGTTTGTCTATCTCTTCCTCTCTTCTCTTTTATATAGGTCTCCTACCTACCTGATTTGAAGAAAAACGTGTTAGTGTGACAAAATATTAACAACCGATTCTCATTTTTCCACTGGATATTAAACCTCTTCCTTTTAGGAACGAACTAACTATCGTGACCCAAATCCTACTTGGTCCAAATTCTACTTAGTCCAAATCCTGCTCGACCAAAATCCTCCTCGATCCAATTCTTGCTTGGCCCAAATCTTGCTCGGCCTAATTCATGCTTGGCCCAAATCCTGCTCGGATTCCTTGCTCGTCACCTCGACCCATGACTGAAACTAGGGGTGGCAAACGGGCCAGCCCGGCCCGTTTTGGCCCGGCCCGTATGTGGCCCGTCAAAAAACGGGTCGGGACGGGCCAGCCCGTCAAATAGAAACGGGCCAGCCCGTCAAATAGAAACGGGCCAATAATCACAACCCGTCCCGTATAGGACGGGCTAACGGGCCGGGCCGGGCTGGCCCGTCTAGTTTTTTTTTTTTAATTTTTTTAATTTTTTTAATTAGTTTTCAAATTTTTTAATTTGTTTTATTTTTTAAATTTGTTTATATATACATATAAATTATTATTAAAGTCATATTTAATCAAATAAAATATTATTTTAAATTT
>Ga0214543_1013354_pt1 | contig 10372 bp, 4 predicted proteins | sample CNSS2metaG_FD_160094 | JGI IMG/M metagenome (GOLD analysis project Ga0214543, IMG submission 160094) | Root nodule microbial communities from cowpea collected in UCLA plant growth center, Los Angeles, California, USA - CNSS2 | ecosystem: Host-associated > Plants > Roots > Nodule | place: USA...
GAAACATTATACTAATGATTCAATTGTTCAGTTACATAAGTTATTTTTTGAAAACATTATACTAATGATTCAATCAAAATCAAATAACCATATTACTTTGGCCCCTCCAACATTCTTGATCAAGATCTGCCACTGCTGTTGGGTGTCTGTTTTGGTTTGCTAGCATCTATCCAGGTAAGGGAAGCTATGGTTTTTCACGTTTTTAAAATATCTGCTCATTTTTAGTTCTGTTTCATGTTTAAAATGCTTACTTGTTGTGGTTGTTTGGAAATGTTGAGATGTTGCTTTGTATTGCTTGAATCTGATTTGCATGCGTGAACAGTAGAGAAAATTGGTATTTTCGCCCAAGCAAGCAAGTCTCGCCTAGGCCAGAGTAGCAGGAATTCCCTCCTGGTTTTGACCCGAGTTGTCGCTCTAGCGATGAACTCCAATTTTGAGCGAGAGTAATCTAACTCAGGCGAGGAGGTCTCACTTATGCGAGAATTCGCAGGAACCTTGCAGTGCTCACTATTTGAGCTCTTGCTCAGGCGAGAACTCTCTGTCGCTCGAGCGAGATAGGTGCTGGAGCGTGTTTAATTAATTTCTCTCTATTATTTGTTGGTTGTCTTATTCCTTAATGGTATGATGCTTTGTATGTTGCATGTGATATAATGAGACTGAAATTGACGTGATTGGTATGAAATTATTTATGAATTGGTTGGTTGGTGATGCATTGGCATGAGGTTGTAATGCTTGAGGTAACATGTGGATTTGATGTGAGATCATGATTATGGTATGAGATAGACGTAATTTCATGAGTCTCGTGGGGAGATTTCATAGTGGTGTTGTAGTGTATAAAATCAGATAAGGATTCAAGCAAGGTTGCATCCTAAAGCTCTAAAGAATCAGTCAGTCTCACATAGAGCAGACTGATTCAAGTGATGAGAGTAGCAGGAGGTCTTAGATTATCATTATCATGGACTAACCTTGTACGCGGTAGGGTGAAACCCATTGGTAATGACATGTTCAAAATTTCTTTTTACTCTAGCTTACCATTTTCTCTTTGTGTTTGTGTTCTTTGTTTGACTTTTCCTTTTTGCAATGATCACAAATTATTTGGTGTAAGCAGATGTGGAAATCCTTGGTGGTCATGAGGATGATGGACATGCTGCAGTTTAGTTAGGCGCTTGGGTCTTGTTTTAAGTTGAGCTCCTTTTGAAGAACCTTTCTTTTAAATTTGTAGTTTAGTTGCTTTGTGAGCAACCTTTTAGCAAACTGTCATGCTTGTTGTTTATGTTTTTGGGGCATTATTATGTGTCAGTGACTTTCTTTTTAATATATCTTGGATGAGTGTAATGATTTAGTACATATATACTTCATTGTCGTATGTTCTATTTATGTTATATTTATATAATGTTGTATTTAATAGATTTAAATGGGATGTCATGTTATTAAGTTAAATTTAATTAAAAATAATTTTATATTAGATTAGATTAAATTTAATTTAATTTAAAATTTAATTTATATTTAATTTAATTTATATTTATATTTATATTTATGTGTATAAGTTATATTTAGTCATGTCATTGGTTAAAATGTTAAAAATTGTTTTGTTTTTTGGGAATGTAAAATATTTTAGACGGGAGTTAAAAAAAATCCCTCATCATGGTGATATTCATTTAAGAACATTCTTTAACAAACATAGTTCACATGACTAAATTTCTGATCAATTACATAGAACAAAATTATCCTTCAATCATGTTATACCATTTTTTTTTTTTAAGTTTTATCATTCATAGAATTTTATAGTGTGTTTGGATAAAATAATTTAAGAAAATAATTCATTTTTTTGGTGAATTTAAAAATTATTGGAGTAAAATATATGTCTGAATGAAAAAATGAAAAGAAAAATTTAATTTAGAAATTTATAAAATATATTTCAAATAAATAAAGTAATAAAATATGAAATTTATTCAAGAATTAAAATTTTACAACTGGTTACTTTCCTTTATATACACCTATATTGAAAAAAAAATTGCTAAATATTATTTGAATATTTAAATTTGACTAATATTTTTTATTTAATTGTAAAATTTTATTTTTATAATAAAATTTATATTAAAAGAAAAAATTCAATTACTTTATTAAAATCTATGTATATATATACATAAGATATATAATTATTTTATTCAAACAAATATAAAAAAAAAAAAAAAAATTATATAAAAATTCAAAAAAAAATAAAAAAAAAAAAAACAATTATCTAACAATTCAAATATCATGCTTTTTAATTTTTTATAATCATCAAAATTTCTTATCCAAACAAAAAATATTAACTATTAAAAGTTACATTTTAACTAAATTCAAACTCGTGCTATGGGTGGTTGAGCCTGAAAAATACCATTTTCCAACAACTCTTTATTATTTGATGAACTTTACAATAAATTCTTAAGCAAAAACAAAAGGAGACGTAAATTTGACAGAACATGGCACCAACAACTTCACCAAAACAATATTTTAAGGAACAAGGTACTATTTTCCTTTTACTCTTAGGTCAAAGCACAAAAAGGTGTCACAACAATTTTTGACTCATAAGTAAGAAGCCAAACCTGGTTGACTTAAGAAATTTTGTTTATTATGTGTGAAGTGTGCTAAACTTGACCTCTGAGACTGAAATTATTGTTGGACCCAATGTGTTTGTGAAGTCTATGGAGTGTGGGTTGGGTTAAATATATGCATAGTCTTCTTCGAAGATGACAAAATAATAAGGGCCCAATAATATTCACTAAATTGTTTTCTGAGTCATCGTGATTCACCCCAATCTTTTCATTAGTCCTTTGTCCCTCCTATAATTGCTCTAATAACCTTGCTTGTTCACACACCACATCAATACTTCGTCTTACATTTTCGTTAATCACATTATTATTTAGCTAATATATATAGATATTACAAATCGCACAATAAAAAAATAATATCTTTTTAATAAAGTTGACTCATAAATAAGAATATAAAATATAAATCAAAAAAGCACATAATATTTTAACATAGTTTCACACCGTAAAACCTGAATCCATGAATATTTAACCAGAGTATTATTATTCAACATGCAATCTTTTGATAAAAACTTCAAATTTATCGTGCAACTTTTCTAACAAAAGTTGTAAATCATCTCGTATAATTTTTTTAACAAAAATCTCAAACTCTTTTGAGATATACACGTACATCTAAGAATCACAAGAATATTCGTACATGCAAATGTCTGTAAATAAAATTCATGACAGATAATTAATATCAACAGATATTTTTTACTTGCAGGTAATGGGTAACGAGTATTTAATTACCTATTTATAAACGGATAGGATGCATGTATCATATTATCTGTATTCACATATATTCGTTACACGCAAAAAAATAAAATTAAAAATTAAAAATATATTTTATTTAAATAAATTTAATTAAAATTAAAATTCATTTATATTTTATTAGATTAAATTAAAATTTAATTTATATTTTTTTAATTTTATTTAAATATTATTTTATAAAATTATAAAATATCTTTTTTTAAATATTCGTGAATATCCACGGGTTCTGCAGATTTTAAAATACCCACATATTTTTTAAGCGTATATCTAACGGATAAACGAGCGGGTAGTGTATGAATTTTCTTTGATGCAGATCGAGTTACGGATAAACACTATTTGTGTCCGACCCGACTCGTTGTCATCCTAATACACCCAAAAGACTTATTAAACAAGGGTCATACCTATAATCAATAATATATATAATTTTCATGACAAAAACTACAAATTTTCTTTTCTATTTTTTGAGTGAGAATTATAAATTATTTAATGACATACACCTACCTAGTGTTTTATATATCTAAAAGATTTATTGAGTTACGTTGTCAACTTTCACAATAACTCTTCACTTTTATAGTATCCTTCTACTATTCTTCTACTAGTTTCTTCTTTATTTTGTTTGAAGTGAGGCTTTGGATCCCCACTCTATATCTTATAAATCTATTATTTGTAAAACGAAAAGGACTAAACTTTTTTTAGCTAAATGACCCTTTTGTACTACTCTTGTCTTTGATGCAATGAAATGTGGTTCATATCCCTGCCATCATTTCAGAAGTTGTGGTGAAGTTAGCATGAGACAAATTCATGTGCAGGGTTGGTAAGGGTAAAGTATATAAGGAAAGTTGCATCTAGACGAATGAGAGAAAAGAGAAAAGAAACAAAAATATTGGGATGGACCATAGCTTTTAATTTCAGCTCACTTCTATAATCTTCACATTGTTTTTGACTCAAAGGGTCAATGTTGTCACTTAATGATGTCATGTTTCGGAACTTTAAATCACAAATTCTAATGTTGTAGCTCAATATTGACTACAACATTTTTTAATGTTCTTCGTGTTCACCTAGGGTTCTAGGATTTGGATAGGATTGAAAACTTGAATGAGAAGATAAAGTGCGTGTAGGTTTGGTGTTTGTAGTGTTGGATTTATGTTTTCAATATGAAAATTCAAATTATTTGAGGTTGTTTTAGCTTGTAGATTATGAATTCATGTTTAACGTTATTCTAATTATACACAAACAACATAATTAGTTTAGACGAAAGATTTAAGTTATACTTATGGAAAATTAACACTTTTTTCTCTCTCTTTATTTGGTGTATTAAATTTTGTTATTATATGAACTCAAAATTTTGTACAATATATTAATTCCCAAAATGGAATGTTCCTTACTCATTCTTTCGGAATTAGGATTACCAAACTTTGACACTGAGTGACATGTGCTTGCAAGAAAGAAAAAACGGGGTTTGGTCTTTGGTTGTTCAGTCAGAAATTTTTTTCAAGTGTTGAAAGTTTAACACATGTTTATTAAAATAATGAACAAGTGACAAGCTTTTTGAGACAACAAAAAAAGAAAAAAAAAAGAGTTTGAACTTTTTCTGTGGTGATTGGAGTGTTTTTCTAAACGTTGAAAGTTTAAGACGTTTTTCTATTAAAAAAAAATACAAAAAAGTAACAATCTTCTTTTGAACAAGAAGAGATGTCAAAGTAATTTGGATGTAGTTAATGGGGAAATTTCAAAGACAGAGACTAAATTCAAAGTCGGAGAAAATCAACAAAGTAAAAGACAACATTTGAATATTCTTTCAAAAACTGAATATAATTTTCTATGCACTAATTGGTCGATACAAACACTAGTGGAGTGAAGTTTAGGATGTATTTGGATTAATTTCTTCATAGATATTTTTTTATAAAAAAAATAATAATGAAAACGTGAAACAAACTTTTAAAGTTAAACTTGGTTTATAAGATAACTTATTAAAATTATTTTATATGATTTTTAAATTTTTAATTCTAAATGTATATTTAGGAGGAGAAATGGTTTAACTAAAATTATTTATCAATATCCACCACTTATCAAATTCATTTTTGTGTGGATTTAACTTTTTTATGAAGAAAAGGAAGTTAAAAGCTTAAACTTGAGTAAACAAGTCTTAATAGATAAGGGAAGTTAGTTATGTATTTTATATTATTTATAACAATTAATTACAATTTTTTATTCATAATAATAATAACTTTAGTAATCAATAATTTTTTATTTTGTAAATTGATATTTAAAGTAATTATTACAATGACTAACTATTTTTGTCACTAAAATGAATTATTAATGAAATATTTTTTTAATGTTATTAAACAAACTAACTAATTATGGATACGTAATATAATTTAGTATAGTGAGAAAAATTCTTCTTCTTTTTTTCTTTAAGATTTATACAAGAATAATGTGAACATCGTGTGAATGCTTATTTATTTTATATTGATTAATAGTAATGTAACTCTAAGTGAGACGTCACATTATAAGTTAATTTTAATTAAATAAAAAAACTTATTTTATTAATATTTCTTCTTCTTTTCAAATAATGTTTTCAGAAAAGTTTATACCATAATACAATCCACTTCAGTTTCATTGTATTTCAGCACCTTGCAGGTGCAAGATGAACAAGGAGACCTACTTGTTGTGTTTTGGTATAGACAAAACTTGCAAAGGGTATAGGAAGGTATTAAGGTTATAACTTCAATTTTTGTAAGCAACCACATATGTATTTCTATTGTTCCCTCCAGCTAAATTACCGTGTATAAGCTGTTATTTGTGCTACTATTTGTAATTTTTATTCAAGGACTAAAGAACCAAATGAAGTTCTATGAACTATTATTTGAGAAAAAATTTGAGGACAGAAATTTCATGGATATAAACAATAACTTTTGTCTATGTTCAAAGTTTCACATCTACTACAGATAAAACAAATTTATAATATATAAGTGGGGTACAAACTTCATCTTATTACCCAATTTTATAAATTAAACTTAAACTTCATTCGTCTCGGTACAACATATTCTTAGTCCTTATACAGTTTATATTTTTTGAAAAAATGTTAACTCGACATTTAAAGACACTTAAAGACTTAAAGATAAGGTTAAATTATTATTTTGTTCCCTCTATTTGTTATCAAATTTTAGTTTGGTCCTCAAGTTTTTCGTTGTCTCAATTTGGTTCCCATTTTCTTAAAAATGACTCAATTTGGTTCTCACCGTTAACTTTGACCAGATGGTGTTAAAGTCAACGCCACGTGTCAATTTCTGGTTTTTTTAAATTTTTATAATTTTTTTAAAATTTTTAATTTTTTTTTATAATTTTTTTAATTTTTACACGTGTCACTTCACAATTGTGCCACGTGTCAAAAATTAACAATTTTGACATGTGGCACAACTATGAAGTGACACATGTAAAAAGTTAAAAAATTTTGAAAAAAAATAAAAAAAAAATTCAAAAATTCAAAAAAACAAGAATTTGACACGTGGCGTTGACTTTAATACCGTCTGGTCAAAGTTAACGGTGAGGACCAAATTGAGTCATTCTTAAGAAAATGAAGACCAAATTGAGACAAAAAAAACTTGAAGACCAAAGTAAAATTTCATGACAAATAGAGGAACTAAAAGAGTAATTTAACCTAAAAATAAATAAGAAGGTAATTACCGGTGAAAATTTTGTCTCTCTCTTCTTCTTTTTTTTTTCATACTGTTTACGCCAAATTTAGAAAAAAAGAATGACTAAAAAAATGTGCTAACACTTTTTTAAATAATTGAAACTCATTTATTTTTAAATGATAAGGACTTGATGTAAAATTTGACATTTACGTCATTAACGTACAATACGATATAAATGTTGATATTTATATCCGACTCTAGATGATTTCAAATAAAATTAAAATTTTCTAATTTTTGCAAATGCACTGCTAGGAAAATAAAAGTGCTGAAAATCTAAAGACTGGAGAGAGGGAATTTTTACTTATGTTTCTACTTTTACAAAGGAAAAATTACTAGTGTACACATTCATTTTCTCATTTATATATCAACTTGAGTGTAAGAGTGTTTCTACATATTTTATTGTCTACTGTTCAATTGAAAAACACGACAATCTTACGAAAATCACTTCATTTTGTAATGGATTCACACCTCATATCGAAAAATTTTCTCACCATTTATCTTGGACAAAAAGAAATAATTCTTCAATATTGACTTTAATCATAAAACACTAATTTTCTTCATGAAGTATCGGCCTTTAATTACTACCTACACCTCCATAATGTTTAACATGACCACTCTACTTTGGATTATCAATTTTGCGAATATTTTTGGAACAAGGTTTTTGAAACAAAGTTGAATAAGGTTTCCAAAACATATGATATGTTGTTGATGGGTTATCCAATCTAGAAGATGATTTTAGAACGACCTATTTGGAAGACTACATAGACATCCACCTCTTTATAATGTAAAAAAAAAAATAAAAATTAGGGTACAGAAAGAAATGGCCGAATTAAAAATTGCAACATTGAAGGATTCAAAATAGCTTTTGCTTTATGCATTTCCAACATTACTAAACGGACCTCCATATTAAAAGTGTTCTTCATTGCTCACCATTGTTTTCGTTACCATTATTGTCGTCACAGCCATCATTGCCACATAGGGAAAACAATTGCAGAAAAAGAAGAAGAGATAAAATGTGCTACGAAAGAAATTCTTTATAAAACATATTACATATGTTTCAAAAAACTTATTTTACAATACATTTCATTTCTTCCAAAAAGTTTGTTCTCGAGAAAATCATTCCATAAGGTATTATATACATTCCGAAAAGCTTGAAAATTCAACCTTATAAAGCTTGTTTCATAAAGCATTCCAAAAGTTTCGTTATAGAAATCTTATTCCAGAATTCTTGTTTCAGAAATCATATTTCAGATATTTTAAAAATCTTGTTATAAAAATTTTCGATAACAGATGATCCAAAAATAAAGGTGTCAAAGACAACTCGTAGTCAGGTTGACTGACCATGAGTTGAGTCAATAAATGATTAGTTCAATTTGACTCACTTTTTTATAAGTTAGAAACTTTGCAATTCGGCTCGACCCACCATGGATTAATGGATTAGTGGGTTAGTGGATTGACTTACTTAAAAATGTCTTTTATATATATATATATATTACATTACAATGAAAGTGAATTGACTTGATTTATTTTTTATAATAGTGAAATTAAAATATTCACCTAATTCTCGAAAAATAATTATAAAGATAGCAGTGAAAGATTAAAATATCAATGCATATAATTTGGTAAACAAATAAATTAAACATTCAAACTATTCAAAGATTTTTTAACAACATTCTAATATTTAAAATTATCAAATTGTGAACCTATATAATTAGAAGTAGTAAATAATTATAATAAAAAAATTGTAAAAAATAAAAATTAATAGTGTTCTTGTTGGTGGGTTGTGAGTCAATCTATCTTCAACCTGACTTGAATCCATCTAACCCATGGGCAATGGCGGACCTTGCTTGGGACAAAGGCGAGTCATGGCTCTCCCAAGCTTTTAATTATATATATATATATATATATATATATATATATTTAAAATTTATATTATTTTTATTACGTTATATATATATATATATATATTATATTTTTATTGTTTAAAAAGTAAAATAAAAATTAATATGATGGATTAATAACTGGATTAAAGAGATTAGGGTTTTATATCTGGTTATAAGGTTTATCCACATGTCATAAAAAAAGTATGAAATAAAAGAAAAACAGATTAGAAAAAAAATTTTGGAGAACAGAGAGAACAAATATTTTCTCAAATTAGTATAACCCAGCATTATAAAATGTTGCTATTTTGTATTTTCAACTGCATACAATGAATTAGTTGAATACTCTTGAATTGAAATAAAAATTAGAATACTTATTTATGTGAATTCAAAAAATTAAGAAAATTAAAAATTGAAAAGTTTGAATTGCATGATTTAAATAAAAAAAATTAATTAAAAAAATTATATATAAAACATCTAATTTGACACCCCTAGATATTTTCACCAAGTTCCGCCACTGCCCATGGGTTAAGTGAGCCGGATTTAGTTCAACTCACTTTTGAAAAAAAAATTATCAATCAAACCTGACTTGAACCCGTGGTGAGCCAAGTTAGTTTAGAGGTTGTAACCAATGTTGAAATCCATATTCGTAAGTTGCTTTAAAAAGAATAAAATAGTTATGGGGTGAAAAAATATTTATGGGGTAAAGAAAATAAAAGCTTTCAAAATATCAAGTTAAGTTTTCATTTATAAGAAATAATAAGTATTATTGTTGTCTGTGATGGAACTTGAACAAAAATTATAGGGGTGTCAAATTAGATTTTTTATATATGAATTATTTTTTCTAATTAAATAAAAATACTCTTCATTTCTTCTGTTTAAACCATCTGCATTTTCCAATTTATAATATTTCTAATTCATTGAATTAAGATAATAGGAAATTTTAATCTCTACTCTAATTCAAGGCTATTCAACTAATTCATTTTGTGCAGCATGATTCATACTACAACCCAAGCTACATTCATAAAATTTTACAAATTTTACCATATACAACCGAAAACAAAAAAATTCTAAATTTCATAATTTAGGTTATAATAATTTCGGAATAAATATAAATAGAGTTCGTGTCAATTTTATTAAAGAACCCCACAATCATAATTATGCATACTAATTTGGAAAAAAATCTTAATTTGAGAGAAATATCATAATAGTAGAATCATAAATACATAAATCATAATAAGATACTAACATCGATTCACGAGAGATTTGGTACATCTTTAATCTTTTATTTTCTAATCTATCTCTTTACCTTTCTTTTTACTCTCATTCTTCCTTAATGATTTATTGTAATAGAACCTTGCAAATAGTGACAAAACCCTACTATCTTTTATTAACCGATGTTCATCAAATTGATTTTTATTTTATTTTTTAAACAAAAAATTTATATATATAT
>Ga0214543_1013356_pt1 | contig 10370 bp, 6 predicted proteins | sample CNSS2metaG_FD_160094 | JGI IMG/M metagenome (GOLD analysis project Ga0214543, IMG submission 160094) | Root nodule microbial communities from cowpea collected in UCLA plant growth center, Los Angeles, California, USA - CNSS2 | ecosystem: Host-associated > Plants > Roots > Nodule | place: USA...
AGAGACTATAGATTTGAGGACAAATCCTTCTCAAGAGGGAGGGGATGATGAGATGCCTTGAGCCAAGGGACCTACAACAAGAGCCATGGCTAGGAGAATACAAGAGGAATGGGCCTTAAATGCGCATGCAAGGCCCAAGATAAACTTCACATGGGCCAAGGAAGATGTAAAGACCTAGCCTAGGACATTTTGCATGTAAATAATAGATTAGGAGACAAGAAGAAGCCATCAGTAATGCGCCATGTTGATGCAGTTTCTTTCACTTAAGTAACGGCCCAATGCTTTGTATAATTGGCTGACCAAATTGTGTTTTGGCTTAACCAATTAATGGGCTTTAGTTTTTCTTTATTTTCAAGTTGTAATAAGGATCCACATGCCAACTGAAGAACCAGCCTTTGGAAGATCAAGAGGACCTTTGCTAAAAGTTTGTGGATGACATTGGTAGCCTTCATTTCAGTTACAATCAACAATTAAGTAGTAGATCATTATTAGCTTGAGTGGTTCATTAATAGCCTTAAGTGGGTTGTAATTGAAATTTATGTGTCTTTTATAATTATAATGGTTAAAGCTCCTATATAAGATGAACCATTTTCATCAATGAAAGCAAGTTGAGTTTTATTCAGAAAATATAAGAGTTTTATCTCTTCTATCTTAGCGAGAGTGATTCTCCTAAGTTCTTGAGTGATTCAAGAATCCCTGAGTTTTATCAAAGGTCCTTTATCCCTTTGTGTGTTTGAACTCTTAGTCTTATCTTCCATTCTTGGAAGTGCGATGTCTATCAATTTCCGCTCCATCTTCTTATATGTTTCCATTGTCTCGTTTTAAAGAATTTCTCAAGTTTCCTTCTTATTAGAATTCCACCCTGATAGATCAGTAAAACGAATCCAACCCTTTGGATTCACATCATTTGGTATTCAGAGCCTGACTATCTAGATTTGGAATAAGATTGGAAGTTTATTATTCAAGGTGTTTAGTCGAAGGCCACCCATGTTTACTTGCATTCGATTACGGAAGCGACAACAATGTTGTGAGCCAAAGATTGGTGGAGAAACTCCAGTTACCAACAACCTTTCAGTCGAATCAAGCATGGATCAAATTCAGTACATGACAATGTGTGAAAAAAGTATTACGAGATATTGCTCCCATGGGCCTGTCTTCATTTTAAAACACCCAATCTCTAACGTTCCCTTTATTTGAGGCATGTGGGACATAAAAAGAAGTTGAAAATTATGACACCAAGATAAGTCGGTAAGGATCAACATAGACTGAATGAGAAAATAGAAAAACAAGTAATAAAACTGCAGCAGGAATGGAAAATGAAGAAAAGAGAAATGGAAGGGGAGAAAAATATGATGGAAAGTTTATTTCTCAATGTTTTTTCTTCTACAGTTTGTGATGTTATTTTACAGGAACAAGAGGATAAGCATGTGAATCAAATACACCAATTCCATGTTTGACAAGGAAGCTCGTTCATAGTGCTTTATTATGCATTTGGTCCGCTGATGAGAAGCAAATTCATCAAACACAACGCATGGAATTATTTTCTTCAATTTTCTCCAAAAAAGAAAAAAAAAAGGAAATAAATGAAGAAACATGAAAAGAAAATGAATAATATTCATGCGAGAACTGAGCATAGATAACTCAACTTCAAACAATTCTCTGTTATTCTTCTTCTCTCTAGAGGTTTCCCTTCTCTTTTTTAGTATAGATATTATTTTATTTTATTTTTCAAAATTGTTAATTTACTACTTCTACATACCCAATAAATATTAAAAAAATGGACGTTTTAGTTTCTTTTCGTTTTTCTATTATGATATTTTGCACCTTGTAGGTAAAGTTTATGAATAGTTATCTTTTATTTTATTCTCCAATATAATAAAAAAATTTAATTTAAATTATATATATCTGGGTGATAAACTGGATTTAATTATATCTAATGTTTTTATATTTTTTAAAGTTATGTAATAAATAGGTTTTAATATAATTAAAAAATAAAATTATATTTTTAAGGTGTTATTTTTTAAAATCATTCTAAATATTAAGAATATGCAGACTCTACCTATTATTCTTTAGTAACAAAACAAAAGCATGTAATTGAAGAAAGTGTTGAATTTTATATATTTGAAGATATTAAAAACATTATTTATATGCGGTCAACACTCTTTATAACCTATATTTTTGTCACCTTTCTACTGTTTTCTTCAACTTTCTCCAAAAAAAGAAAAGAAAAGAAAATAAATGAAGAAACATGAAAAGAAAATGAATAATATTCATGCGAGAACTCAGCATAGATAACTCAACTTCAAACAATTCTCTGTTATTCTTCTTCTCTCTAAAGGTTTCCCTTCTCTTTTTTAGTATAGATATTATTTTATTTTATTTTTCGAAATTGTTAATTTACTACTTCTACATACCCAATAAATATTAAAAAAATGGACGTTTTAGTTTCTTTTCGTTTTTCTATTATGATATTTTGCACCTTGTAGGTAAAGTTTATGAATAGTTATCTTTTATTTTATTCTCCAATATAATAAAAAAATTTAATTTAAATTATATATATCTGGGTGATAAACTGGATTTAATTATATCTAATGTTTTTATATTTTTTAAAGTCATGTAATAAATAGGTTTTAATATAATTAAAAAATAAAATTATATTTTTAAGGTGTTATTTTTTAAAATCATTCTAAATATTAAGAATATGCAGACTCTACCTATTCATTCTTTAGTAACAAAACAAAAGCATGTAATTGAAGAAAGTGTTGAATTTTATATATTTGAAGATATTAAAAACACTATTTATATTCGGCCAACACTCTTTATAACCTATATTTTTGTCACCTTTCTACGGTGTTCTTCAATTTCTTCCAAAAAAAGAAAAGAAAAGGAAATAAGTGTAGAAACATGAAAAGAAAATGAATAATATTCATGCGAGAACTCAGCATAGATAACTCAACTTCAAACAATTCTCTGTTATTCTTCTTCTCTCTAGAGGTTTCCCTTCTCTTTTTTAGTATAGATATTATTTTATTTTATTTTTCTAAATTGTTAATTTACTACTTCTACATACCCAATAAATATTAAAAAAATGGACGTTATAGTTTGTTTTCGTGTTTCTATTATGATATTTTGCACCTTGTAGGTAAAGTTTATGAATAGTTATCTTTTATTTTATTTTCCAATATAATAAAAATATTTAATTTAAATTATATATATTTGGGTGATAAACTGGATTTAATTCTATCTAATGTTTTTATATTTTTTAAAGTCATGTAATAGATAGGTTTTAATATAATTAAAAAATAAAATTATATTTTTACGGTGTTATTTTTTTAAATCATTCTAAATATTATGAACATGCAGACTCTACCTTTTCATTCTTCAGTAACAAAAGAAAAGTCACTAATTGAAGAAAGTGTTGAATTTTATATATTTGAAGATATTAAAAATATTATTTATATTCGGTCAACACTCTTTATAACCTATATTTTTGTCAACTTTCCACTTTTTTCTTCAATTTTCTCAAAAAAAAAAAAGAAATGGAAATAAATGAAGAAACATGAAAAGAATATGAATAATTGTCATGCGAGAACTTAGCATAGATAACTCAACTTCAAACAATTCTCTTTTATTCTTCTTCTCTCTAGAGGTTTCCCTTCTCTTTTTTAGTATGGATATTATTTTATTTTATTTTTCTAAATTATTAATTTACTACTTCTACATACCCAATAAATATTAAAAAAAATGGACATTTTAGTTTGTTTTTGTGTTTCTATTATGATATTATGCACCTTGTAGGTAAAGTTTATGAATAATTATCTTTTACTTTATTTTCTAATATGATAAAAAAATTTAATTTAAATTATATACATATATATGGGTGATAAACCGAATTTAATTCTATGTAATATTTTTAGATATTTTAAAGTCATGTAATAGATACGTTTCAATATAATTAAAAAATAAAATTATATTTTTAAGGTGTTATTTTATTAAATCATTCTAAATATTTAGGACATGCAGACTCTACCTATTAATTCTTCAGTAACAAAAGAAAAACAAAATTGAAGAAAGTGTTGAATTTTATATATCTGAAGATATTAAAAACATTATTTATATTCGGTCAACACTCTTTATAACCTATATTTTTGTCACCTTTCTACTGTTTTCTTCAACTTTCTCCAAAAAAAGAAAAGAAAACGAAATAAATGAAGAAACATGAAAAGAAAATGAATAATATTCATGCGAGAACTGAGCATAGATAACTCAACTTCAAACAATTCTCTGTTATTCTTCTTCTCTCTAGAGGTTTCCCTTCTCTTTTCTAGTATAGATATTATTTTATTTTATTTTTCTAAATTATTAATTTACTACTTCTACATACCCAATAAATATTAAAAAAATGGACATTTTAGTTTGTTTTCGTGTTTCTATTATGATATTTTGCACCTTGTAGGTAAAGTTTATGAATAGTTATTGTTCCTGCAGAGAACAAACAAAAGGTTAGGCACAAGCGTCACCTTACCATGTAGTCCGCTATCTCTTCAGTTGGCCTCTTCCCGGTCGATATATGTGAACTTGAACCCAGGAGGGGTTACCTGTAGAAGAATCTCCGAAGCTCAAGTAAGTCAAAGCTCTTAGAGAGTCAAATCAGTGATTAATGAATGCGTACCTTTAAATGATGGGGTCCACGTGTATTTATAGAGCATTAATGACGTTTGACCATTTCATGGGCTGGGCCTTGACTTGGGCTCTAGGTGGGGCTTGTGAGTGGACCAGGGCCCAAACCCAAGCCCTTAAGGTTTATTGGATGTGGACATTTCCATTATGTTGAGTTCATTAGAGTGGTCGGCCTAGATTCTAAACTTAGCGAATATGCTGGAGTAGTCGGTCTAGGCCGGCTATTTGTCTTGATGGCTTACGTTGGTGTAGGTTGTCCCTTTAGAAGTTTAGGTCAAGACCGGTATAGGTTATGCCTAAGCCGGCCTAGGCTGTATACTTGGCTGCCTTGATATGCACTGTTTACTTATTTGGTCTAGTTTGGTTAGGTGTGGTACAATTATCTTTTATTTTATTTTCTAATATAATAAAATAATTTAATTTAAATTATATATATGGGTGATAAACCGAATTTAATTCTATGTAATATTTTTAGATTTTTTAAAGTCATGTAATAGATAGGTTTCAATATAATTAAAAAATAAAATTATATTCTTAAGGTGTTATTTTTTTTAAATCATTTTAAATATTTAGAACATGCAGACTACCTATTCATTCTTTAATAACAAAAGAAAAGTAAGTAATTGAAGAAAGTGTTGAATTTTATATATTTGAAGATATTAAAAACATTATTTATATTCGGTCAACACTCTTTATAACCTATATTTTTGTCACCTTTCTACTTTTTTCTTCAATTTTCTCCAAAAAAAGAAAAGAAAAGGAAATAAATGAAGAAACATGAAAAGAAAATGAATAATATTCATGCGAGAACTCAGCATAGATAACTCAACTTCAAACAATTCTCTGTTATTCTTCTTCTCTCTAGAGGTTTCCCTTCTCTTTTTTAGTATAGATATTATTTTATTTTATTTTTCTAAATTATTAATTTACTACTTCTACATACCCAATAAATATTAAAAAAATGGACGTTTTAGTTTCTTTTCGTTTTTCTATTATGATATTTTGCACCTTGTAGGTAAAGTTTATGAATAGTTGTCTTTTATTTTATTTTCCAATATAATAAAAATATTTAATTTAAATTATATATATCTGGGTGATAAACTGGATTTAATTCTATCTAATGTTTTTATATTTTTTAAAGTCATGTAATAGATAGGTTTTAATATAATTAAAAAATAAAATTATATTTTTACGGTGTTATTTTTTAAATCATTCTAAATATTATGAACATGCAGACTCTACCTTTTCATTCTTCAATAACAAAAGAAAAGTCACTAATTGAAGAAAGTGTTGAATTTTATATATTTGAAGATATTAAAAACATTATTTATATTCGGTCAACACTCTTTATAACCTATATTTTTGTCACCTTTCCACTTTTTTCTTCAATTTTCTCAAAAAAAAAAAAGAAATTGTAATAAATGAAGAAACATGAAAAGAATACGTATAATATTCATGCGAGAACTTAGCATAGATAACTTAACTTCAAACAATTCTCTTTTATTCTTCTTCTCTCTAGAGGTTTCCCTTCTCTTTTTTAGTATAGATATTATTTTATTTTATTTTTCTAAATTATTAATTTACTACTTCTACATACCCAATAAATATTAAAAAAAATGGACGTTTTAGTTTGTTTTCGTGTTTCTATTATGATATTATGCACCTTGTAGGTAAAGTTTATGAATAATTATCTTTTATTTTATTTTCTAATATGATAAAAAAATTTAATTTAAATTATATATATCTGGGTGATAAACTGAATTTAATTATATTTAATGTTTATAGAGTTTTTTAAGTCATGTAATAGATAGGTTTTAATATAATTAAAAAATAAAATTATATTTTTAAGGTGGTATTTTTTTAAATCATTCTAAATATTAAGAACATGCAAACTCTTCCTATTCATTCTTCACTAACAAAAGAAAAGCAAGTAATTGAAGAAAGTGTTGAATTTTATATATTTGAAGATATTAAAAACATTATTTATATTCGGTCAACACTCTTTATACACTACAAAAAAACATGTAAATACTGACGTTTATTTTTGTAATTTACGTCATTTTTAACTGTCGTTATTTACTTAAGCGACGGTTTCCTGAAATGTCGTAATTCTTGCCGTCACAAAGTATAATACGGCGGTTATAGATGAACCGCCGCAACAACCGTCATTTTATACAACGTATAAAGTGGCAGTTTAAAGAGGCAAAAAGCGTCAGTTAAAGCTGACGTAATATTTTTACTGGATGACAAATATAATGTGAAAAACGACGCTTTAAAATGACACTATTATCATTATATTATGACATTTTTAAATGTCACCAGTTTAATTAATTACAATTTATTATGAGATTAATTACGTCATTATCAAATGTATCAAATGACGTAATTTTAATATTTAATTATTTATTCTTTTTTAATATTTCTTATACTTTCATAATTCGATAAAATTATTTTTTCATGATAATTTAAAATATATAAAAAATTATATCAAATAGAAATTGATAAACTAAATTGATTCATTGTCAATATAACATAACTACATCAAAGTACCAATTCAAGCATTTGAAAAAAAAAAGACAACATTAAGAGTTCTAAAATATTCAAGCGTCTAAGAAAAAAAGACAACATTAAATGTCCTAAGTCTAAGGTGTTTTGCTTCCACCACTTGATCCTAGTATTTCATGCGGATTAAAAGTCCTAAGTCTAAGGTGTTTTGCTTCCACCACTTGATCCTAGTATTTCATGCGGAGATGGCACACCACTTTCAAGATCTGGTGCCTGCAATGAAGAAATAATATAGTATATATGAGTAAGGAAAACTGAAATAGATTATGTGATCCACACAATAAGTTTAAGTAATTTACTAATGTAAATTATAACTCATTAATAGATGGACATACCAAACCAGCAACCATTGCAGCAACATGTTCTGGAACATCTTCTTTAGAAGCAATATAGGCAAGCAGTGCTTGCACTTGGTTCTTGACAGTTGCAAGTTCATTTTCAATCTTCACAAACTTATCTTTGTCATGTGGTGAAGCTGCATCAGGTGAAGCAAAGTTGATTCCTCTTATTCTTGTAGTTGATTGCTGAAAAGCAAGAGTAGGACACGCGCCATACGAAAGTCCTCTAACCCGACCTGGATGCTCTTTTCCAAATATGACACCAATAGGATCATTTGGAGATATTTCAGATGCAGTTTCCGGATTTTTCAACATCAATTCATCAATTTTTTCCTGCATAAAAATAGGAATAATAATTCAACTTTAATTCATCAATTTTCACTTTCCAATTTATTCTATCTCCAACACAACATTAACTCAAAATGCGATGGAGGATGAGTCGATAACATGAATTGATGTTTGATGTTTGATGAGGGATAAGGACACGTATACGAGAAAGTTTGAAGAGTGATTAATTGAATGAAAAAGTATAATAGGGTTCATGAATCTGAGACTGATCAGAGGCTATCTATATGTTATCCCAACATAGTGATCCAAATGGTAAAGTTTTTGTTGAGAGAAGCAGTGACAAATAATTGTGGTGTAATAGTTTAATGTTGTAGTGAGTAGTAACATGGTTTCCTTTGAAGCAGTAGGTAGTGAATATAATGAAGGTTGTAGTGAGTAGTAACATGGTTTCCCTCATCGAGATGTTTGATGTTTGATTAAGAAAAAGATAAAGGTGTGTAAGAAATTTATTGAAGCAATAATGTCTTTAATTAAGTATGCTTTCTAGTGGGTTTACTGTGACAAATCAGACACATTGCTTACTTCTCAATTAGAGTATCAATCTACACTAATTAATATTCTCAATGCAATATAAATATTAGAGACCATGAGCATGCTAAACTACAATTGAATCATATAACACTCCAAATCAAGACCCTCTAATTAGGTCTCATTGCTCCTAAATGGCCTAGTTCTAACGCAGTTCCCACCCTGTTTCCACAACCCATTCTCAAAATGTGATGGGGCAAATGTCCTGAGAGACACTGTGCCTTTGAACTTCTCTAATGAGTTGTCCAAGAGACAGTAATGAGCATGCTAAAACTGAATGCAAAATGAGTTTAAAAGCAGAACTTGCATGAAACCTAAATGGCGCCAATAAAACCAATCTGTGATAGTAGAAAAACAATGCAATTCAGTAACATCAAACATAATTCAATTCATGACTTTTAACATATTTATGTACTGATTTTGCTTTTGCAGATCCAAAAGATCCTAGCCTGAGGAAACTTGAAAATTCGTTTTTGCTTGGTCTAGACTTAGTTTTTGCTTTTATTTGTTCATCTCTTTGAATTTCAGTTCATTCCTCTTCCCACCAAAGCAGAAATATTTCAGATGTAATGTAAATGCATCATGCAATAAGGATAGGAAAAGAATATGCTGAAAGAACTCAGGCAGATGTGGTTACTGCAGACAAAAACTGATGCAGAGTTTTACAGCAGAAAAATGCAGAGTTTTACAACAGAAAAATGACAATGCAAAGATGGTCCTGAATGCTACATATGTGCCATTATGAAATCAATTCATGGATTAATCCAGCACAACACAAAATCAAATCTTGAACATCTGTAGAATATTTCAGATGTATCCACAGCACAGCCCAAAATCAGAAATATTTCAGATGTATCCAGCACAGCCCAAAATCAATTCATGGATTCAAGAAAAGCATGCTGTCATAACTCAATAGAAAAGCATGCTGTCATAACTTAATTAACAGAAAAGCATCCAAATTCAGTTATCTAATAATCCATATTTTAACAACTTAATGATATGAGTAAAGTTACCCCAATCTCCATAGCCTCGTCATTCACATAGGTGCCATTTTTTCTCTTATGAGTCACCTTCCACATTTCAGCTCTCCCAATATTCTTACCAAGCTCCAATTTCTAATATTCAAAGGAAATAATTTAAGTCAAACATTAGAATATTACTAAATTGAGAACAAAATATCAACAAAAAAAAATACCAAATTTTCCCTTCTTCTTGACAAAGACATAGCACCACCCATGTGAGGAATACTTTGCCTTTTCCTGATATCTCTATTTCTATTACCCATTTCCTACCAAATGAAAATGAAATCAGTTTTGTGGAAATTTAAATTGAGAATGTATGTAAATATACTAATTACAATTTGTTTACCATTGTTGAAGGCTTGAGACGATAATCAACAAAAAGAGCCCATTGATCCATGGTAATCTCATCGGGAACATTCTTGATGAGATCATTTCTACTGAGAAGGGGGTCATAAAACTCATTCCACAGCTTCCATCTGTACTCCCTCCATAGTTTTCCAATTCTAGAGATAACATATCTTTTTGCTAAGTCCTCATTTATCTTGAAACAAAATCGAGGCTTCAAAGATGATGAAGGCATGACCACCTCCTTAGAAGCTCCATCAAGAAGGATCACTAGAAGCATGTCTAGAGGGGAGTCTTCTATTCCATCACCTTTATCTTTGTTTTGCATTACTTTAGTTTGAATTCCCTAAGTTGGTTTCTAGTTGATTTATTTTGGTTGACTTGTTGACTTTGATCCAAAGTTGACCTTTCACCAAGATTAGATTAACTTAAACCAACATGCTAATCCTTGTTTGTCTTGTTTTGTAGGTAATTAAGAGAAATTAGAGCATGGCTAGGTGGCACTTGGTGATTGGAGCACTTGGATGAAGTGGAAGAGAGAGGA
>Ga0214543_1013359_pt1 | contig 10364 bp, 2 predicted proteins | sample CNSS2metaG_FD_160094 | JGI IMG/M metagenome (GOLD analysis project Ga0214543, IMG submission 160094) | Root nodule microbial communities from cowpea collected in UCLA plant growth center, Los Angeles, California, USA - CNSS2 | ecosystem: Host-associated > Plants > Roots > Nodule | place: USA...
ATATATTTTTTTTTTTTTTTTTTTATATATTTTTTTATATATATATATAAAAATATAAATATATATATATATATATATATATATATATATATATTGAAATTTAGTGACTATATAAACCCAATTTTGAAATCTAATAATTTCTTTCACCAAATCTTGAGATCGAGTTAATAGTTTTACTCTATGACTATGATGCACCGACACTTCAAATGACAAATATCGTGTTTCATACTTTAGAATATTTTAACGATATTTATCAATGAAGTATCTAATTTATAAAGTAGTAATACATCACAATAAAATTTTTGAATAGTGACCAATTTTAGTGACAAAAAATAATTAGTCATTTTATAATTACCAAATTGACAACTAAAATAGTTTCAAAAAATTATAATTGGTCTCTAAATTGATAATTAAAATAGTTTCAATGATGAATTGATTTTTAAATTGCTCATTAACATTAGCTATAAAGTTTTGACTACTAAAATAATTGGTCTCTATATGTTGTATCCAATACACATATCGTATTTATGCATCGATTTTACTAAATGGATTTTGAAATCCAATATCTTCTGTTTCATAGATGTAGGTTGGTAAACGAAATAAAAATTGAATGATCATTTTAAATTTTTTTTAAAAATATAGAGGTGAGAAAGATATTTTGAGTTAGGACAGGCCAACTACCCGATGAAAATATGTTCAAAGGGGTGTATTGTGCCCAAAAAAATATGACAAACATGATAGCAGGTTGATAATCAGTCTTTAACTTGAACTACTCTGTAACTAATTCTCATAATATTTATATTAATTAACGTGTCATTAAATTTTAATCATTGCCAAGAGAATGTTTACCTGTCTTCTATTTTCACATTTTTTTGGCATCTCTTTACAAATAAATACTACACAAGTTACAAATATAATACATGTACAATGTTTACATTAACTAATGTTATTTTAACATTATCAATAAAATAGTATATATAAGAAACCATTAGGCTATATAAATTAATTTGCACCCAATAATTGTTGAGAAAAGCAAGTAGGATGAATAGATTATAGGAAATGGTTTATAGTTTGGGTGATGGTGATGAACACGAATATCACGTGGATGTGTACAACTAAAAACAATGAATATGTGGACGAAAAGTAGGTATCAAATGGATAAAGGAAATAACCTAAACACTCCCTTAACAATCACTCTTCACACGTGACATTTCATTCATACCTATAATTGGTAGGTTCATGAATTCTAAGAGTTCAAAAAAATATGAACTTTCAAATTTAAAAGAAAAATTATTTTTCAACTTTAAAACTGAAGTTATATATAATTGTATTGTCCCGACAGTTCGGGACCTAATTTGATTCCTGAAAATTGATAAAACCTCTCAAAATTAATTTAAAATTTAGGAACCAAGAAATTGGACTAAGAAAAATATATTTTGTTGATCAGTTATTACTTTCCTAGAGTTAGGAGAACCATTTTTATGACTTCAGTGTTATTTATTTAAAAATATATCATAAAAATTCTTTAGATTTTTATGTTCGATAAAAAATATTCAATTTGCTGAAACAATTATTTATATATATATATATATATATATATATATATATATATATATATGACTTGGTGTAATTGAGTTGCACTATTAATGAGTTAACAAAATCAACTACTTAATTAATTCAAACTCATTTATTCAGTTAAACAAACAAATTCAAGATTGAGATTAAACTTCCAAAAGCTCCTTATTTATAGAGTTAGATTAGAAGGAAATGAAAGGTTATATATATAATATGGTGAGTTTATATGAGTAAAAACAAGATGAGATGTTTTCTAATGTTGTGCAAAGACAAATCAAGTAATTCTCTTTAACAAAGTTTAATTATTAACTTTTTCAATATGATATTTTTTTTGAAATTAAACATTTTTTTTATCAAATTGGTTTGATTGAAATTAAAACAATAAATTGAACTAAATTAAATATTTTCGACATTTTTCTGTTCCTAAAAATTTAAATAATCTAGTCTTGTAATAAATGCTGAAACTGACATAAGTTTATTCTTAAAAACGGAAAATTACAATTTAAAATCTGAAAGTAACTTCAATTTAAAATTTGGTCCTTTTATTGCCAACTTATATAAACGTTACACTTTTATTTTTTAATTATTAATTAATTATCAATACTTTACTATTGTTTACTATTGCTTAAAGTCTTATGGTTATCAAATTATTTATTTACTTAATATATAGTTAAAAAAAGTAACCTTAACTTTAGGGCAAATTATTTACCTCACATTTTTTTAGTTATATATACACCCAAGTATATACGAATTAAAATTTCGGTATATTATTTAAAAAAAAAAATGAAATCAATTTAACTTTATCTGTTACAACTAAGATACATTTATTTTTAAAAACATAAACTATGATTTAAAGTTTAAAATTTGAAATAGATCTCAATTTAAAATTTCTCATGTTCATTATGTTGTAATAATAAATGCTAAAATATTAATTTTCAAGTATACAATTTATCTGATTCAGTTAATTGTTAATTTTTATTGTATTTTAGTTTCTTATGTTCACCGATGTATTTATTTACTTAATTTTTATTATTTTAAAGAAATGTTTACGCTATACTATATTCCTTACTTATATTAGGGTATTAAGATACCAAGTTTTTTTTTTAAAAAAAATAGATAATTTAAATATTCTAGATAGTACCACTATTTTAGTATTTATTTTACTTTTTTTTTCTAATGAAATCCTTACTTGTATTAAGGTATTAAGGTATTAAGATACCAAGTTTTTTTTTTTTTTTCGAGTAGATAGTTTAAATCTTCTAGATAGCAGGACTACTATTTTAGTATTTATTTTACCTTTATTCTAATAAAATCGCATTTGCATATGTAATGAAATCGTATTTGCGTATACAATTTTAGTTTATTATGATTTGATAAAATAATGATGATAGATGTTAGACATGTATAAATTATGAGAAGGAAAAATACTCACAAATACTTATAAAATGTATTTGATAAAGAACAACTCAATAACTTAATGAAAATTTTATCTATTATAAATTTGTCATCTAATATATATAGTATAATGTCCCATAATATAATAAAAAAGGTAAAACCTAATATATCATCCTAATACAGAATTATAATATCTTAGTATTTGAATTGAGGTGATAATTTTAGGAAGATGAATTAATTAATTTGAGGAGGTGAATAGTAGATTGTGTGTATTTTGAGTTAAAAGATTTGAAGGGGTGAATGATGGAATTTAAATGGGAGTATGACAGATTAAAAAAAAATGTTTTAATCGATCAAAATAGATTATTATCAATTTACCATAATGGTAGAAATTTGATATAAATTTAAATTGAAGTAGTGAAAATTATATCAGAATAAAATTAATTTTTTTATTTATAAAAATTTGAAAAGTGTAATTTCCAATAAAAGTCAAAATTATATACCTAACAAATATTATAATATCATGTCTAATAGTTTTACACTTGTTATAGTGATAGATTAAAAAAATATTTTAATTAATATAAATAGGTTGTTACTAATTTATCTTTATGAATAAATTTAAATAAAAATAGTGAAAATTATATTAAAATAAAAATGAATTTGTTATTTATAAAAAAAATAAAAAATAAAAAAGTTTCATTTCAAATAAAAGCCAAGTTATTTACAAAAAATAATGCATGCATAGACATCTTAACGTATCCATCGCACATTACAATTTCAAATAAATAATCAAAATCTTTTATACGTCAAAAACTTGTTTTTGTAAAGAGTGTTACCAATCACATAAATCCATCCAACACGATTTCGTTAAAAAAACAATAAAAAATTATAATTCTATACGTAAATACAACGTCATTTAAAAAATTAACAACAATTTAAATTCATACCGACAAACATCACCTCACAAAAACAAAACTATCCAAACAAAAATCGATTATCTAAGACAAATCTTTCATCATCCATTTTCTGCAATTTCCAACTATTTAAGTTATATAGTACTAGCGTAACACAGGCGCTATCTGTGTATATATTTTTTAAATATACGTGATATTATATTAGTAGGTGATAATATGATAATGTTATTAAGTTAATATATATATATATATATATTAGAATTATATTTATTAAAAATAAAGTGAAATATATCAGAACAGATAAAAGAATAACCATTAATAAATAAAGAAGAAGCAGAGACATCTGATTTTATAAAATTTTTATAAAAGTAACGGTCAATTTTAAAAAATTTAATAAATTGTTATATTTAAAGGGTAAAATCAGTATTTTGAAAAGTGGACACAAAAAGGGGAATCCCCTTTATATATTGTTATAGATAACATAAATATAAAACATCTGTATATAAAAAATTAATAATTGAACACACACGGTTTGTTCATATGATCCTTGCCGCTGGTTTGAGCTGTTTCACAATGTCAGAAAACAATAAAGTAAGGTATCCACATTAATGACAGTGACCCACGCAACGCAGTCCTCAAACAAAGCCCGGGCCCAGCCCAGCCCGGAGGAACCCAGCCACGTACTTTACATACCCATCGACAAACTTTCCCGCTGCCGTTTCACCAACGCAAACAACACGTGCTTCAAACCACTCTTAACAATACCACAAATAAATAAAACAAACGCAACTAGCGAGGAATATATCAATAAAGCAACGTCAAAGTCCACTCCTACATAGTGCAACGCAAGGTTGTAGGTCATAGGAGGCAACCAAGCAAAGAACCAAAGCATTACAAAAATTAAATTAAAAACAAAAAAAAAACACCCATTTATTCCTCGTGCTTCAATTTCATTTTCCCTCCTCCTTCAATTAAAAATTCTTATCACTATATATAACACCGCAAACCCTTCCGCACCAACATTAACAACTTACAACGCATCAACTTCGTGAAAATTTTCTTCTCTTCATCTTCTGCGGCTGTGCAACCAACCAATTCTGATTCTTCCTTTTTTTCTGTTGCCTTCATTTTAGTTTTTACACCTGAAATGTCGACCTCCTCGGAGTATTCAGGATTTTCCGGTAACCGGCCGGCGAAGACGCCGGCGGACAAGTCCACGTTCTCTCAGACTTGCAGTCTATTGAGTCAATACCTGAAGGAAAAGGGTACCTTCGGAGACCTTACTCTCGGGATGACATGCACCGCCGAAGCAAACGGTATGAATTTCATTTTATTTTATTTCCCGATTAACCCTAAATTGTTCATTATTGTTAATTATTAATTCCGTTTTTGGTGAAACCGTGGGTAAGGATTTTTATTTATTTTTTAATTCTTGGAGTTAAATCTTTCTTTGGGTTTCCTAGCGTATTTAATTGTTCTACATGTATTAGATACTTGTGAAAAACGGAACTAGTATAACTCATGGATTCCAAATTTCCCTTCTTTTCCGGAGAGGAAAAGGGAAGTTGAGAAGATTAAAAAAAACACGTGAACTAAATGCGTTTTGCGGTTGGATACGAATTCTAACTGTCCGGATTTTTTTCTCCGTGAAATGTCACGGGTATTTCTCTGATAAAATTGAAAGGAAAAAAAAAAAGAATGAATGGTGTGGAAATGGCTATATAACAGAACTGTATCGTGTGTGTTCCTTACTTGTTTTGTACACGAGTTTCTGATCCTCCGTGTTTCACAGGTTCTTCTTCTGAAGCATCGTGCCACCCTCCAACAACCATGGAGTTGTTTCCCACCATCTTGACACAACGGAACCCTTCTGCTGCTGTGGATTTCTTCTCTCCGGAGCCTGCTTATCCTCACCGCTCAGAGCTTCCAACTTTGGTGAATATGTCAAGGTGTGTTCTTGTGTTTGTTTAATTAGTTCTCAAGTCAAGTCCCTTTTTGTGTGGATCAAAGTAATGAATCATCATGACTGCATACTTAATTAGTGTTCTTGTTTGATCTACAGTGGTTTCAGGTCTGTGGAGAAGGAGCCTAAACCTGCTCCAATGACAATCTTTTATGCTGGACAAGTGATTGTGTTTAATGATTTTCCCCCTGAAAAAATGGAGGAGATAATGGCACTGGCAAGCAAGGGAATGTCCCAAAGCCCAAACTACCAGGCATATGCTCACACTAGAAACCAGCAAGGAAATCATACTTCCTTTGTTGCTAATGTCCCCCCTCAATCACCCTCCATACCAATTGTCCGAGGTACTTTCATGTTCTTTTGATCTCTACTATTTTGAGATGGCCAAAGTTAATCAGTTATGTATAAACTTTTTGTTCTGATCATAATTTTTATTTCCATACAGATCTTCCAATTGCGAGGAAAGTTTCACTTCATCGGTTCTTCGAGAAGAGAAAACATAGGTAAGACTCTTGAAATGAGCAAATTTTGTTTGATTTAAACCCTTGTTCTCTTTTCCATGAAAATGAAAGTGAATTGATCCAAAATTTAGCTGGTTGTCAGTGCGTGCATATTTCATTTCTTCTTAGAATTCAAAAGTAAACTTCTAAGCTTCTATTGGAGATTGATTATTTGTTCAAACGGTCTCTAACAGTACCAACCATTTGTACAGTGAACATTCGAAATCTGCTTTTCATAGTAAATGAATAATTAATCTAATGCACTGTCTGGTTTTTGTTTTCTGGAAAATTGATGTATCAATTATCATGACAAAGAATAAATTAATCCAGTTCCTTGTGCAAATTGAATTTCCGCTTTTCTTGCTGCAGTTGTTATTGTAAAAGTTGTTTTGGCCAGATCCACTAATCTTGTTCTTTTTTACTGTGTTTTGCAGAATTGCTGCCAATGCGCCATATCAAACAAACAATCTCAACTCTGTTTCAAATAAGCATGCCGCAGAATCCATTCCATGGCTTGGATTTGGTGTTCCATCAAAACAAATCTGAGGGAAATTGCAGTGTTAAGTAGTTTTAACCATTTTTTTCTTCTTTGTTTGATTTGCTAGCTCTTTGTTAGTTTCCACACACTACCTTGACTATGGCAAATCTAAACATTAGTAACAATACTAAAAGTATTAGATGAAGGTTTCGATTTATAATTCTAAATATTTGCCCCGAGCAGTGCTTCAAATTCTTGTGTTCATTATTGTTATATTTTTATTTCATCGTACTTGATGTTTAAGTAATATTTTGATAAATGTTATAGTTATAACAATCTCTTAGCCCGTATTGCGGAATGGAAATTTACAGCCATAAATAAATATTGATCAGAACTAAAGTAGGGTGATGTAAAATCAAATTATTTGCTTTATTATTAAAAAAAAACTTATTTTTGTTGCAAAACAAGTATCTTACATTCATTTATCTTTCACAATAAAACTTGTGAATGAGTTATTTGATAAAAACAATGTCGAACACATCTAATTAAATTAGTGCCTACCACGTGGTTTTTGCATTGAGTAGTTTATTTCTTTGTGCATTCTTTTATGCCCCTGAGATATTGGAACCCCACATCCAAAACTTTGAATATTTCTTACCTACTTAATTTCACAGCAAGAATTAGATACTATACTCCGCATCTCTTACAGCACATTCCTTGTAACTTCCTAATTTGTGCTTTCTTAAAATATTATCATCAATTAAATCTTTATTGACTGTAATCTATACACTTTTTTTTTTCAAGGGCAATAATTATATAGATATACTGTTTTTATTATTATAGTTAAAATTTAAATATAATCACAATAGCTACGATAAAAATAAATTATTTTAAACATGGTTGTTATACTCATAATATATATATATATATATATATATATATATATATATATATATATATATAAATATATATATAAATTTTATATTTTTATTTTATATTATATTATTTTTTTTTGTTATAAAGAAAAAAAAAATACAAACTACTCATATCTTAAAGAGTAACTAAATATTGCAACCTACTTACTAATATTTTTATTTAAAAATTATTATTATTATTATTATTATTATTATTATTATTATTATTTTATTAAAAATATAGAAGCACATAATGTATCTTACCTACAAATAATATATAGAGGATTTCCTAATTTAGTGTATATAATTTTTTCTATTTTATACTATAAATATGTTAAAATTATAATACAGAATTCAAAATAAAAGAGTATCAATGTAAAAAAATAAACAAAAAAAATAATTGAAATATAATAATATGAGAAAAAAAGAAAAAAAGAAAAATGAATAAATATTGACAACAAAGACCCTCATAAGTTATATTTTTTTTTCATTCATTTTGGTTGATTAAGCTTTTTTAAATTTTATCGAGGCATGTTTTGATTGACTTTGATTGATTTATTTTTCAAATTATTTTTATTAGTGTATTTTTCAGCCAACCTTAATTAAAGATATCTTTTGACCAATTAAAGTTAATATATTTATAGTTTGATTTCAGTTCGGACATCCTTAAATCAATCTTAGTCAGAGATGTGTTTTTCTTTTCCTTGTTGAGATTGAGTCTCAATCTTAGCAATAAGATATTTAACCCAATTTTGAATTAAGATGTCTTTGTCAAACTAAATCATAATTTAGTTCAATCTTGATAAGGATATCTTTTATGTATCTCAATTAGAATATCTGTATAGTAATGTTGATGGAAATATCTTTCAATAATGTCGATCGAAACATTTCGCAATTAATCTTGACGAAATATTATTCCAATAAAACTATTATTCGTCATTATTTTTACAAAATTGATTTCATTTAAAATTAGCTTCGTCAAAATTCTTGCAAAAAAATTTCCGTCAAAAAAAAAAATCAGCATAAATTAATTACTCAAAACGCGTATGCCAAACTGTTTTCTGATACTAGGTAATGAAAAGAAGTCCCTAAAGTTTATTTAATTAGAAAAAAAAGAAAACAAAAGTAAAAGACATGTTTAGACTTCACACCGTCTTAATATTAAATATAGGGTTAATTATGTTTTTAGTCCCTCTACTATTATCGTTTTTTGGAATTGGTCCCTCTCCCAAAAGTTAAACCATTTTGGTCCTCGTGATTTTGGAACTACTGACTTTAGTCCCTAATTTGTGAACGGCGTTAAGTCTGTGACTGCGTGGCAAACGGCGTTCCACCTAGGCTGGTCATCTGATGACACGTGTCTACTCAGATGGTGACACGTGTTAAATTTAATTTATAATTAATAAATTTAATTTTTTTCCTTCATTAAGTCGTTTAATAATTATTTTATAATACAAATTTTAAAACCTTGAATTTGAGCACGTGGTTGGCATTATGAATTAGCAGCGTCATTCTGTGGTTCCTAAGTTAGGGAGAAAGATTTTCTCCGCGAAAGCTCATTTGCTGTGCCGGTGAGAGTGGAAAATCAAACGTCTAGATTCCGTTTTGGGCGAGGTTGTTTGAAGTTGTTGGTGTAGCTGGTGACTGGCTTTCTCGACGAGGTTGCAAGAGCAGAGCATTGGTTGGAAGCAGAGGTAAGTTTTTTCCCTTGTCACTTTGATTTAGGGTTTCAGTGGTTTTCATTTGGGGGGAAATCTATTGCGCATTTGGAGGTCCAATTTGCAGCAGCTGTGTTAGTGTGGGTTCGATTTGTGGTTGGGTTTGATGGGTTTAGGGTTGTGTTTTGGTTGTTATACAGATGGTTTTTTCAGTGGTTTTCCGGCACATGGGGAAGTTTGAAAGATTTAGGGGAAGGATGCTGCGTTACGAAGGTGGAGAAGAGCATGTAGTTTGTGGACTGGATCCAGATATGTGGTCGTACTTCGAAGCATTGGGTATTCTGAAGAAGGATTTCAAGTATGATGGAGAACTTTATATGTGGTGGAAGCCGAAGAAGGGGAGAATGGATAGAGATCTAAGGCCATTATGTGACGATAGACATGCTTTGGAGTTGGCCGAATATGCAGAAAATAAAAACGAGGAGGTTGAGATTTATGTGGAGCATGTGGTTAGTTCTGCTCAAGTTGTTGAACTTATTGAAGGGCCTGCTGTTGGGACAAATGAGGAGGTTGTTGCTGCTGTTAATGTTGGTGTGATACTTGAAGAACAGGGTGCTGCTGCTGGGCCAAATGAAGAAGAAGAAACTGTTGTTCATAATGGTGGTGAGGTGAATGAAGAAGAGGCAAACGCTGCTGCTGCTGGGTCAAATGAAGAAGAATCAACTGCTGTTCATAATGGTGGTGAGGTGAATGAAGAAGAAGCAAACGATGTTGCTGCTGGGCCAAATGAAGAAGAATCAAACGCTGTTCATAATGGTGGTGAGGTGAATGAAGAAGAGGCAAACGCTGGTGCTGAATCTGGTGATGAATCTGGTGTTGTTTCAGGTGATGATCAAGGTGATGAATTGGATGAGAGTGAGGAAGAAAGACATAGAGATGATGATGACTGTTTTGGGTTGGAAGATAT